>Ga0123335_1003758_pt1 | contig 20621 bp, 19 predicted proteins | sample BiotimSIPDNA_2_FD_89707 | JGI IMG/M metagenome (GOLD analysis project Ga0123335, IMG submission 89707) | Anaerobic biogas reactor microbial communites from Washington, USA - Biogas_R2 time_0 SIP DNA | ecosystem: Engineered > Bioreactor > Anaerobic > Unclassified | place: Washington, USA...
AGGGTGGTGGCGGAGGGGGAGGTGGAGGCGGATAATACGTGTTTTGATAGTTTCTCTTTTGTTTAGATCTTGATTTAGAAGCTAACAACAGAACAAGCATAATTACACCTACTGCAATTATAGGCAGAATCAGGTCAAAGTCTGTTTGTGATACTGGTTCATCTCCTATAGGTTCTATATCCCCAATTGTATATGCACTCCAATTTCCATCATCATAATCAGGAGGAGTCCACCCAAGAGGGTTACTGCCGCCGGTTGCTTCAACCCAAATCCATCCTGAACCCCGATTATCATCAGGTATGTCCCAATAACTATCAGCGTTAGCATATTCTGGAAGCCATATAAGTAGTGCAACATGTCCTGGTGCATCCACTATTGCAGCTTCAATTCCTGCACCTGTGTATATAGTTGCACATAAGAATGCTAAATCTTCGCAGTCTCCAATCGCGACTACACCTGTGTTTTCGTTGAATCTATAAGCTGTTTCATCAGCATTCCATGCCCATTCATCTTGAGGTTCACCGTTCATGAACACGTTCTCTTCATCGTAGCCGTATTCAGTCCAAGTTTGAACATAATCTAGGATTGCAGTAGCTCTCTCTGTTTTAGAGACATAGCGATTTAGGAAAGATTCACCTATCCTAAAAGCTAAATCCTTATTGTCACCCAGAGTTTCGTAGGCTAAATTTGGAAGATAACCGTTTCTTCCAGAGTAATTGTTTCTATTAATATCCCAGTCATCATACCAGTAACCGCTTTTTTGAGTATATTCTGAACTGGGAAATCCATAGCAACTACTAAAAGACATAAAAAACAAGCAAATTAACAGAAGAATCAAAAACCCTTTTTGAGTTTTTAACATTTGATGTCTCCTCTGTTAAGCTATTGGTAACGTTAAGCTAGCATATACAATTAGTCCCAGGAATACCTCGTAACTGAAAAGGAACGCTCCAACAGCCACTGGATTCTTGTTGATATCATCTAAGTCGATTCCGAATGGTTTTAGCTTTGCAAATATTACATAAAACAGCCAGCCGAACAGTAAACTTACAAAGAAACTTAGCAGTACAGCAAGTAGTCTCTGCAAATTAAAATAGGCCCCAATCATGACAGACTGAGACAAAAAGAATGGGTTAACCATAGAGCCAAAAACTACAAAGCCTGCATAAATCAGAAATCCGCTTATAAAAAGGCTGGTCGCCAATGGATGTCCCTTGATTGTTTCAAATTCATGTATGTCAGTAGTTATCCTAGATATGATTCTGATCGCTACATATCCCATAAATAAACAAATTAAACTAGAGACAAAAGCCCGAATAAACCATAAACCTAACGAAAATAGAAATTCTTCGCCCGCCATCCATAACTCCTCAATAAAATAGATATTTATTGAGCTTTTAATCCTTGCTGTTGAAGTTTTATTGAATATGTACTTTTTTATTTATTTTTTAGTAAAAAAGGCTATGTTTTATGCTGTTCTGAATTTCTTTACATAAAAATTCCAGTTAGGCATCGGGCATAAAATTTAATTAAAGACGGTTCTTACATGATATTTTAAATCTGCTGAGCAAACAAAAATGAAATCAGCACTAAAAAAAATTCTCTCTAAAAGAGCAATTCTTATTGTCCTTGTAGCAGTGCTTGTAATTTCAATTTTTAACACTTACCTAATCTTAGACGGTATCCGTACATCAAACAGCAGTAACATATTAGCCTACGACTTTGTTCTCTCACAAGACGGCCAAGTCTATCAGCTAAGAAATATGTATAATGGCCAAATAACTACGTATTCAGGTAGTGCATCTTCAGCGATTAATTCTGCGCTAAGTCAAGGAGATTCTATTTACCTCAACTATGGAACTTACATACTAACAGAAGATGTTGAGGTAATAAACAAATTAAACTGCAAAATTGTCAGTGACGGAGCAACTATAATCGGTAATGGACATAAAATACTGCTATATGGTGAAGACTATACTTTTTCTCAAAACGGAATCATCTCAGGTTTAACAATAATTAACGGTACAATAAAAATACAGAATTCTCTTTCAACATCAATATCTAACATAAAATTTGTCAACACAACAACCGGCATAGAATTTATAAACACTAACACCTGGAGCGAATACAACAAAATCGAAAACTGCCAATTCATAAACAACACTGAAGGAATCGCCTTCAGAACACCTGTCGGAGAAAACGCAACAGGCTCATATGCCAGCTCAATTATTGAACGTTGCTCATTTAATATTAACGATTTTTCTGTAGGAATAAAAGTTGAGCCTTTAGCTGAATTTTCTGATAGTCAACTGCAGAACGTTCGTTTCTGGATGGGCGAACATGGAAGAGCAAACCAAACAGCATTACTAGTTAGAGGTACTATGTGTCAATCATTACTTTTAGGGGTAGTTTTTGAGTCATTCACTGATGAACCGGTTTACATGTTTGGCATTGAACTTGGAGAAACCTGTACCGCTGCTCCATTACTTGATGGCGGGGTAAGTTTTCTGGGGAATTGGACTGCAAAAATATACAATCCATACTCAATTTGGATTTCTGGTGTTGGCAGCTTATTTAGCCGAGAAAAAGTTGACATACCAGTAGGCACAGGTAATCAGTACAATGAACCCGTCAGTATAGATGTGCAGCCGTCAAATGTTGCCTATTTTAAACCTAAAATTGAGGTTACCGGCGGCTTCAAAACTGGCGAAATTGTAACAGTGAGAATCTGGATAGAATACATTGATAATACTGAGTCAACTCAAACTGTTGTTAGAACATTCAATGAAAGCGGGTCAGTCTGGCTAAGTGATGAAGAGATGCTGAGTTTGTATCCTTCCCAAAATATTGTTTGGTCAGTAAAGGTTGCAGCGAAAACAAACATGGATTCCAGCGGTGTTTATGTTAAAGTCAGCGGTTACGGAGCAACCGGATAAACTTTAACATAAGATTTTTTGCTTATTTTTCATTGAGCAAGTTTTTTCGGCTAAAAACTTTTTCCAGTTCTTTTTTTGTTGCTACGCCTTTTTCTAATGCAACTTCTTTAACTGTGCGGTTTTCTTTTTCTGCTTGTTTTGCTATTTTAGCGGCTTCTATGTAGCCGATTTTAGGCGCTAACAACGTAGCTAATGACGGATTCTTTTCTAGGTACTGTTCACAGCGTTTCTCGTTTACAGTGATGCCTCTGACGCATTTCTCTGTGAAGACCGGCAAGTAATTTGTTAGGATCTGAATAGAAAACAGCATGTTATACGCAATTAAAGGGGTCATAACATTCAATTCTAGTTGACCTGCTTGAACTGCAAATGATACTGCTGTGTCGTTTCCAACCACTTGAAAAGCAACCATATCTAAACATTCAGCCATAACCGGGTTTACTTTTCCAGGCATAATAGATGAACCTGGCTGAACAGGCGGCAATGTAACCTCATTTAAACCTGTAGTTGGTCCAGACGCAAGCAAACGCAAATCGTTGGCTACTCTAATTAGTTCTAAAGCTAATTCTTTAAGTCCACTTGATACTGTCTGTGCTGCTCTATGACTTTGAAGGGCTTCAAAATTGTTCTGTGCAGGTACAAGCGGGAACCCAGTTAACTTTGCAAGTTCAGCTACAGCAATTTTTTTGTAATCTGGATGCGAATTTGCTCCTGTACCAGTGGCTGTTCCACCTAAAGCTACAAAAAAAAGATTCTGCTGTCTTTTCCGCAGCTCTGAACATGCATTAGAAACAGCTGAGGCATAAGCACAAAATTCCTGTCCAATCGTTACAGGCACAGCATCCTGCAGATGCGTTCTACCTGACTTTAATACATGCGAATTTTTGTTTCCGGTCTCCATTAAAGCCTCTGATAACTCATCAAGAGCCTCAAGTAAAGGCTGAATGGCGATTAAAACTGAAACATGAAGCGCAGTTGGAAAGGTGTCGTTTGTTGATTGCGCCATATTCACATGATCATTTGGACCAACACTTTTATAGTCTCCTTTTTGTTTACCCAGCTTTTCTAATGCTATATTCGCTAGAACCTCGTTAACATTCATGTTAAACGATGTGCCTGCACCTGCTTGGAAAACGTCTATGACAAATTGGTCCAAAAATTTGTTATTTAAGACCTCGTCACATGCATCAACTATTGCGCTGCCGATTTTTTTATCCAGTTTACCAACCTGCATGTTTGCAGTTGCAGCAGCCTTCTTTATTAGAACATAAGCTTTGATGAAGTGCGGAGATTCTCGGATACCGCTAACAGGAAAATTCTCAGTTGCCCTCAATGTTTGTATCCCAAAATAAACATCTTTAGGGATTTCTCTCTCACCTAAAGGATCAATTTCTTTTCTACTATCCACCTATTCAATCTCCTATATGTCTATTAGCGATTTTCTATATCTATTTTAGTTGCCTATTAGGTTTTAATGTTATTTGAATAAAAAATTAAAACCTTTTAGATTTCGAATTTTTCTATTATACGATTTTCTTTTTCACCTGTAATTTCTGCTACTACATGAAAGAACTGTTCAAGGCCTGACTTTTTGATTCTAGGTTTTAAGAGTTCATCAATTTGGAATACTCCAGCAGAATTGGACATTTTAATTTTTATTGTGATGGGTTTTGCTGCTTCTTCGTTTGCTTCAACTTCCACTTTTTCTATGCTTAAAGCTGATACTGCGTGTATGTCGATTTTTCCTGCACTGAACGGAATTCGTGCTCTGCCAGCTTCCATGTCTAATGCATCTGCTATACCTACTATTCCTGCTTCTTTTGTTAGGATTTTGTTTTGTTGAATGTTTGGTTGTTCCTCATGGGTTACGATGGCGTGAAGTACTTCTGATGTTATTATCGCTCGTTCTTCTATGTTATATGTAGGCGTCAAAATGTCTTCTAGGACATCAATAGCTAAGACTGCACTGTACTGTTCATGGTTATATCGATTTACTATCATGCCTAAGTCATGAAGTATTGAAGCTAAAACTACGACTACTTCTGCGTCTTCATTTTCCATATTATAGTTTGTAACTATACTTGGAGTAATATGCTTGTTATCAACTAGAATCCGAAGTAGTCTTAATGCAATATTTGCCACAATTTTGACGTGCGTTGGGCCATGGTCAGTGTATCCCATGCGTTCAATAGCCATAACATTTGAGCATCTCCAGTATGTTTGGAGTTTTTTATTTTCCTTTACTTTATCAATCACTTGAGCAAGTTTGAAGTTGTTTTTGCAGGGTATGTTAAAGACATAAGACACTTTGTTTTTTGCTCCCTAACTGCTATTTTATTAAAGGTGAAGATTTAAACTTATTAAAAACTGAAATTTTAAGATATCACCCTTTTCTCTTTTTGAACATCGGTAGCTGGTATTATTTTATGCTGCTATTTTTAACTTCAATATATTAGAATTTAAACGGTTAAATTAATAGCTTAATACGCCAATTAACTTTTAGACACTGCAATGACAGAAAATAGCGGAGAAAAAACGGTAAATAACCAATCAAACGAAGTCAAGTTGCCATGTGGGTGCATATACCAAGATAAAGGTTGGATGCTTACCCGTGTTGCTGAATGCGAATATCACCATCGGAAAAGAACCACTAAGCGTCCATATCGACCTAAAGCTGAATGCGTAAGACCATAACCCCACTCTAATCCTCTAATTTACGCGAACAGTTTTTTCCTTCGCTTTTCCACAATCCATTTAACCTATAACCTGATTGCTAAACATTATGTCTAATGCCCAACTGTCACCTACACAGAAGAACTCCTCAAAACGATTCCTAAAATATGCATTACAGATAGTTTGCATGGTAGCGATTTTTGCTGCATTATTATGGTATGTTGGTCTTGAATCACTATATACAGCCTTACTTACAATCAAAGTTGAGTATCTGCTTTTGGCGCTTCTAATGTATTTTGGCATAAACGTTTTCTTCACACTGCGATTACAGCGTGTGTTATCAAAAGAAGGAATAAAAACATCATTTAGAAAAACGCTTCTTGCTCAATACGCCGGTATGCTTACAAGCGATGTAACCCCTGGACGCTCAGGATACATGCTTACACCACTTTATTTAAGGGACCAAAATGTCTCAACTTCCAAAAGTCTCTCCGCGATTCTGGGTATTCAAACAATTGAGTTCCTGATTAAGGTGGCTGGTGGAGTAGGCGCTGTTCTTTATTTAGTGAATGTGGTTCCTATGGAAACTTGGGGCCATTTATTCCCTGGAAGTATTCTCGGTATAAATATCGGTATAATCGTCGCTGCTTTTGGTATCGCTTTGATGCTAACTGGCGCTATTGTTCTTGCCGCTTTTACATGGTCAAAACGTGCTATCGGATTGTTTGAACGCATTGCAAACTGGCGCTTCTTAAAGCGATTCACAGGTAAACTAATGGGTAAACTAGAAGAATATAAAGAAAGTTCACACAGCACTCAGAAAGCTATCCCCGAAATCTTGGGCTACACTTTATTGTGCTGGCTTCTTAAGGGTCTTGAATGGTGGTTCTTAGGATATGCTTTGGGAATTACTAGTATACCTTGGATTGCGTACTTCCTAATTCATCCATTGGCTACTGCTTTAGCTTTTGTGCCGATAACTCCAGCTGGTGCAGGCGTGCAGGAATTTGGTATAATTGGTATTCTTGGTCTTCTTGGAGTTGCTGCAGGTCCAGCTGGCGCTTTTGCTATTGTTGCACGTGGCATGTTGATACTTGAGGATTTGATTGGTATTCCGCAGGTTGTTAAGTCAACTAGCCTGATTTTTTCTCGATCACCTAAAGAATCATCGTTGACTAAAGCAACATAGTTTACTATAATTTTTTAAATTTCTGTTTTTTCTGTTGATCTTAGGAGTTCTCTGATGTTTCATGCTTATTTTTGATGTTAATTTGATTTTTGAAGTGTTCTATCGATTGGATAATTGGTGATTACTTCATTCTGGCCTCGTTATATTCCAATGGACTTTCAATTAACATAAACGAAATTCAGCTACAAATCTTTTTTAGAGTAATGTCTGGTTGGAGAGCTAACTTTTAAGAACCATTTTGAGGTCAGACGCAATTGACATATTTGTAATAACTTTCACCCTATTACATGGTGATAGAGTAAATTCGATTAGATTCATGCTTTCCGTTTTTTTAAGTGGGCTGGATTGCTTTTCGATTTTTAAAAAGCGAGGTAAGTTCTATTGAGTTTGTTGTTGCTTAGTTATATGCGGTTTTACGTGGTAATATGGCATATATTTCAATTATGTTTTGAGAGGAAAGTTGAAAGAGAATTCTGTATGTTCCCACTCTAATCCGGAAGCTATTTGGTAGTCCTCTTAGTTTCTTTATGTTAAGTTTTTTGGAAAAGCCTTCCTCATGCAGGATACCTATAGCGTTGCTTACTTTATTTTGAATATTTTTAGGTAGTCTATCAAGTTGTTTTTGGGCTTTTCTATCTATAAAGACTACGGGTGTAGGCAAAAACTATGTCCCTTTTATTGTCTTCTTCCAGGGTATTAGTTCAACGGTTTTGTTTTCTTTCGCAGCTTCAAATTCTTTGGTAGCTTCTATTTCGTCTGGCAGAGGTTCCTCGTATCCAATCAATCTTTCCTCTATTAATTCATTCATTCCCTCGACTTTCCTAGTTAGGTTCGTCAAAATTGTTTTTATTTCTTTAAGCTCTGCTTCAGTTGTCATATTTCTTTCTCTAATTCCTAATTAGTGGTGCAAGAATATTTAACAATTATTGGCTTGAACAGATACTTTAGCAAGTTTTAAGGTTCTTGGACTCGTGGAAGGGTACATTTATCACAACCAAATTCACAGAAAAGACAAAAAAAGAAGTCCTCGATAAGATCAGAAATTTGTTGTAGCATTTTATATTTAGATTTTTGAATGCCTAATAATTATATCCCCTTTTCAATTTTCAGAAAATCAGCAGCTAAAATAACGAAAACAAACTAAAATCAATCACACTTTAAAAAATTATGTGCATTGGTTGAGGCGCAGGATTTGAACCTGCAATATCTTGGTATCTGAGGCTTAGACAGGTTAGACTGAAGCCCGTCATGGATGGTCCTATATAATTCCGTGTAGCAGACTTCTTTAGCTAGCTTACTGGATTATTTGTAGACAATATCGTGATGTTCGTATCTTCTTATTGTGATGACTTTTTTTGTTTCGTCTATGTCGTAGACAAGAACAAATGAGCCCACATGTACTCGGCGCATATGTTGCATAGGGCTTCTTAATGGTTTGAATTGTGTGGGATTTTCTAAAATCTCGTTTACCTTTCTGGAAACCGCTTCAAACTGCGTTAGGTCTTTTTTTCGCAGTTTCTTAAATATTCTATCTACTTTTTCGACAACTTCTAAAGAATACAAGCAATCACTCAGAATATCTGCTATTGAAGTTTTTGACTTTTACAGTCTTTTCAGTTTCTGAGTCTTTCAAGCTTTCTATGAATTCTGGTCTTAGCTCGGGTTCCATTATGTGTGCTTCAAATTGTTGAGCCATCAAGTTTATGGCTTGGCTTTTGTCTTTGAGACCATACTTGGCTTTAACTATGTTTAGGATTCTGTTTGTTCGTTCATTAATTGTCACTACAGCCTTGACCATATTATCGCCGTATTAATATGGTATTATCTTGAAATATATATTTTGCTTGCTTATGTCAGAATAATTAAACTATAAAAATTGTTTATAAAGACTAAAATTCAATTCAAACAAAAAATTAAACATAAACAAAATTTTTTGCAGAAACTTTGGTCGGGAGAGCAGGATTTGAACCTGCGACAGCTCGGTATCTGTGGCCTAGACAGGCTAGAATGAAGCCCACCATGGGTAGACCTCTACAGCTTCTCCACCGGCTAAGCATGTTAGCCAGCTCGAGAGCTCTGCCAGGCTGAGCTACCTCCCGACGAAGACCATAAAGATGAACAAAGAGAATTTATGTGTTTTGGAATCTCTTTCTCACAAATAGTCATACTAAACGTTTTAATCTCCTAATCTGGGTGAAGTAAGTAGACAAATGGGGCTTGAAAATAGTGGCGAAGACAATTGGAATAGTAACTTCTGGCGGAGACGCACCTGGAATGAACGCTGCAATAAGAGCAGTCACCCGTATAGGCCACTCTAAAGGTTTTAACGTTGTAGGGTTTGAACGCGGCTGGGATGGAATACTAGCAAATAACTTCAAAAAGTTAACTCCACGCAGCGTAGGCGGCATTGTCCAGTTGGGCGGTACTATTCTTCGCACTTTTAGATGCCCAGCATTTGAGAAACCAGAATGCGTAAAACTTGCAGCAAAAAATCTTCAACAAAATAACGTTGACGCTTTAGTAGTAATTGGTGGAGACGGATCATTCCGCGGTGCACTGGATTTAAGCAAAGTCAGTGGCGTTCAAGTTGTAGGAATCCCAGCCACCATAGACAACGACATATATGGAACAGACGAAACAATCGGTTTTGACACTGCAGTCAACACAGCAGTTGCTTCAATCGACAAAATTAGAGATACCGCTATTTCTCATGAACGAATATTTATCGTTGAAGTTATGGGACGTAAAAGAGGGTTTTTAGCTCTTGAAGTTGGCATATGTGTCGGTGCAGAAGTCATATTGATTCCTGAAAAACCCCTTGATTTGCCTGAAATAATTAAGGTAATGAACAGTAATGCTGAGAAAGGTAAACGTGCAGGCATAATAGTTGCTGCAGAAGGCTACGGCGATTCAAGTAAATTAGCTCAAGACATACAGAAACAAACAGACTTTGAAGTGAGGTTATCAATTGTAGGTTACTCCCAGAGAGGAGGAAGCCCAACAGCTAGAAGCCGATTATTAGCAAGCTTGTTTGCGGAAAAAGCTGTTGATTCAATTTTTGAACAAAAAGGCAACTCAGCTGTAGGATTACAGAACGGTATAGTTACCAGTTTTGATCTTGAAACATCAGCTAGGGGAAAGAAGCCTTTGGATTTACGTTTACTTAAAGTAGCTGAGATGCTTTCTCTCTAAGTTAATGTTTGATTCCAAAAGTAAACTGTTGGGTACTTTCCTTTGAATGGAAAATCTGGGTCTTCATAGACAATATCTAATCCCTGGCCATATTTGTTGAGTAGTTGACGTGACAGATTCCAAATCTGCTCTGAATACTCATCTGCTTCCCAATACCAGATTCTATCATCACTTCTTCGCATTCCCCAACCATAATCTTGAGGCAAAACCAATGCTGCCTGAGCTTTAGATGAACCATGAATTATTCTCTGGTTTTCTATATTGTTCCAAAAGTTTTCTAGTGCTTCAAAATGTTTGTCAGTCATTACTCCATACGGGTTTTCTGTGTCATTCTGAGGATAATTAAAGATGACTACGTAGTTTGCTCCTGAAGTGTATGACATACACATTTGATTGTAAACTTCTTCTGCAGTATCCAAGTATGGTGCTGTATCGTATTTCCAAGTTATTATTGTACCCCACTGTTTATTCTGTAATGTTGCAGCTCCACGAACTAAAGCTAAGTCTTGTTCGACAGTGTTATTCCAGCCAAGTTGAGCTAAAACAACGTCCCAGCCGCCTTTGTAAGTGTACCAGTGTAGGGCATAATCCGAAATGAAGCTTGTCAAGTTCCTTTTTTGAAGTTCAATTATTCCGCTGTCTCTTCTTATGTGGTCAATGAATACTTCTGCTGCTGACTTATAGTCACGTGTCAAGTTACCATTAAGAAATTCCTCTATAGCCTGAGAATGCGCTATATACAATGGTGAATCTGAAAAGGTGTCCCTAATTAAAGAGAAATAATGAGCCCATTCATCGTATGGTATATCAAGCTGTATTCCTCCGGGTTCATCATAATAATAGATGCCTAAAAGTTGCTCTCCATACCTTTCTATTGCATAGTCAAGCCAAGGTAGCTGCCAAGAATCATTAAACATCCCAAAGAAAACAATAATGTCCAAGCCTTTCTGAGTAGCATAATCCGCAATCTCGTTTAGGCTGGTTTGGTTTTTGCTGACTGGTCCTGACTGGATAACCAGCAGGTTTGAGTAATTCTGTATTCTATCTACGAGTTGTTTAGCTTCAATGGTTGTGTTACCGCAAAAGGAAACACCCACATGGAACGGTTCAGCTTCTTTATCAGCTAATCCGTGATAAGTAACAAAAAATGCGACAGCTAAAATAATGAGTAATATGGCTGCAAAGAGAAGTTTAATTTGCCTCAACAGTTTAACTCCTTTTTTAGAGAATCGTTTTTTGTCTAAACGTTTATTGATTAAACTTATATTGCTTTTTAATGTTCACTTTTTGGTTTTACCCGCTTATACTTTTATTTTCTTGTATCTTCATCTGTTATGTAGGTGAAAAATTTATGGACGCCTTAATTGTTTACACTTCAAACACAGGCAACACAAAAAAAGTTGCTAACGCCATAAAGGAAGGCTTAGAAACAAGCGGAATAAACGTTAAAACTGTGGATTCCAAACAAGCAGTTAGTGAAGATTTCTTTTCTTACGATTTGGTCTGTATGGGTTCGCCCTCGATTCAGTGGAGTCCAGCTAAACCGATTTCAGATTTACTTAAAACAAAGCTTGACCAATACCGAAATGAAGGAAAAATTTTGCCTGGAGCACCTAAAGTGCCGGGAAAAAACGCTTTAATCTTCTGCACCTATTCTGGTCCACATACAGGAATAGACGAGGCAACTCCAGCAGGAAAAACAATCCGACAGTACTTTGAACATTTAGGCTTCACCATAGCAGGCGAATGGTACATAATAGGCGAATTCCACGGACGATTGGACCTAAGTACTTTAGGAAGATTAGGCGACATAAGAGGCAAACCAACAAGCAAAGATTTAGATAAAATAAAAATGGACACAATCCAAATAGCAAAAAACCTAACTAAGTGATATTTATGGTTAAACCTCTCAATCTGCCCCTAAGAGTATACGAAGACCTCCACCAAGTATCTGAAGAATTAACTTTAATGGCTAAAAAACCAGTCTCAATGTCTATGACCATAGACTTACTCATAGGCATCTATCGCGCCCACTTAAGCAATCCCTGTGCACTGGACGCGTTCAGTCAACAGCTGAGGGCTTCAAACATGATGTCCCCGCAAGAATACGATAAGTACTGGGATGAACCAACAAAACAAAACCCCGATGACCCACATTTTAAACCAAAAAAGCAATGAACCATATCCAATCAAGAATACACCAAAACAAAAACAATAAGTCAAGCTCTCAGTATGGCCTGAAATAAACCGAAAGCTCTAAATGTCCACAGTAAAGTATTTTTCAACAAAATCGGGCCGGTAGATCAGCCTGGTATGATCGCCGCGTTCGCAACGCGGAAGCCGCGGGTTCAAATCCCGCTCGGTCCATTTTGGCACCCGCGCACCCCGCTTTTGAGAAAACTTTAGCTGTTGTTTTAGAATTAAAGAAAAATGGTTTGCTTCAGAAGTGTTGAAAATATTTTAGATAAACTTGTTATTGAGCGTGACCTAATTTCTCAGTGTCTTTAATTATTTTTAGTGACCAATCGTCCATCCTTCTGCTTTTTCTTAATTGTTTTTAATAGCCTCCATTGCTAAGTTCGTATCAATATTATCTTAAAATTAAATCTTTATTTTCATTTTCAATTTTTATTTTATTAAATTTGGCAGTGTCCTTATTTAGACGACTTAATTATTAATTTAAGACTTTTTGGTGTTCCCAGGCTTTTAGGAATAAGCAGGGATACTGGCGGATATTATCGGCGTCTAAGCCTCTGAAAAAAATAGAAAAACAACCAAAAAGATTAACACATCTAAAGTGGGACACTGCCTTAAATTTTTTTAATAAAAAAATAGGGAAATATTATTCATTATTCTGGAAGTTTCCAAATAAGTACACGTAATTCATCAGCTCTTCCACCGAAAATTTCAACTTCTATTGAATTTGGGTCTTCAGTATAGGTGGTCCAATAGAAACCTTGGGTCTGTCCTGAATCACCGTATTGGTCCCCGCCATAGTAAAATTGATGCACCATAGGTCCACCGCTTCCGTCCCAGTCTCTATACCATTTGGCAATTACATAGACAAAAACATCGCTAGTGTCCAAGTTGTGAGTAAACTCAATATGTAATCGACTATCTGTTTCTACCCAGCCGCTATCGTAGTCCGGATTGAGAATTCCTGCAGGTCCTGGTGGCCCAGTATCTCCAGTATCACCTTTCAGTCCTTGTGTACCCACTCCAAGTTGATTAACTACCAAAACTGATAGTAAAGTTGAAGCCAAGATTGCAATAATTAGTCCACCTGCGAATAAAGCTGTAGATACCCCGGAGTTGCTACTTTTTCCAGCCATTTTTATTCCTCAATTTATTAATGTACCTGTTTATTTATAATATATAGTTTTTAGCTAAAGTAGATTTCAATTTTTAAAACTATTGAAAGAAAATTTTTTAAACTAAATCAATACAAAAATAAGTGCTGGTAAAAAAAAATAAGTGAAAATAAAAGCTTAGTTGAAAAAATAATAAAAACAAAAGCTTTTGCATATTTCCTTATCTTTTGGGGCGCAACATTTTTCGTTAGAGCAATATCGGACTTTATATACTACCTATACAACTATGGTGCGGAAACTTTCTCAGAAACACTTTTAGAGACAACAACATGGATAATCTATGACGTATTTTCTATATGTGCTGCAATTGCTTTATGGGTGATTGCCGTAAAAGTTCTAAAAACAAATAGTTAAAAAATTTTGTCAATCTAGGAAAAAATTACCCTAAATATTCTATTTTTTTTAAAAAAAAGTGGAGGTCAACGTTTCCGTTTTTAACTCCATTTATTTTTTTACAGGTCAAGTCTGAGCCTTATAGTTGATTACGGCCCACCTACGCCTTGTCTTTGACGCTGCAGATTCTTGCTGCCGTTTTGAACCTGCTGCTTCAAGGCTCAGATGTACCAAACATTATGCATGTTCAGCCCAGCGAGGCAAAGTTTTTATCGCATACTAATCTTGTAGCTGTTTGGATTAGTACGCATCAATGCCTCAATGCATTGCTTCTAAAGCTTGCTCCTTGACCTGTACAACTCTAAAAGCGATCTGTATGTAATAAATTTTGCGACATTACTGTTGCAAAATGGGCTAAAAAAGTATTTTTTGAGACATTTATTTTTGGATATTCAACTCTCAAGTATTAACAAAGAAAAAAAGAAAAAATAAGTTAATTTGAGTTTAAATTTTTATTTTTATCTTTCTTTTGAATAGAAAAATGACAGATACAGCAACAATCACGGATACAGAAATTGTAACAACAAGCAAGGGACATAAATCTAAGTAATTGGGCGTTAACTGTACTTAATTGATTTGTAAATCGTAATTATCTAATAAATTTACTATGTATGTTTTTTACTCTTCGCTTATTACCGCGTCGGACTCAATTTTTCATTAACAAGTTTTCCAGTTCTCTATGTTGTAATTGTAATATTGTAATTCTATATTTGCTCTGCAGCTTTGCTTGCATCAACAATACCGTTTAAAATTGGTTAAGGTTTTGGTATGACTCTTGTAATTGTTTGACCAGTATCGATTTATTCTGAGCCAGAGATTAAGGTATCAAATTGGTCAAGTGAATGATTGAACCCTGCATGTTGATTTTGCTCATTGATTTACTGATTCATTTTAATCTTCTAATAAAAAAGTGAATAGACTTGTTTTATTTTGCTTTTGTTTTGGGTTTTTGTGTTGCTTTTTTCTTTGGTTTTTTGGTTTTTTGTGGTTTTGTTGTTTTTGCAGGTTTTTCTTTTTTCTTCTCTTTTTCTTCTATTTTTTGTTCAGCTTTGGGTTGTTCCTCTTCTTCTTCAAATACTTGGATTGCGCCTTCTGGACATTGGGCTTCGCATGTTCTGCAGAGTATGCAGTCTTTAGCTCTAACTGGTACAGATTTGCCGTTAATCATTTCGTAGACTGATGCTGGACATATGTTTACGCAGGTTTCGCATCCAGTACATTTCGAATCGACAATAATTTTAGCCAATTTTAATCCCCTTCAAGTTGGTATGTTTTGTTCTGAATAAAAGCTTTTAAACAAAAACTTATCCCAAAAAATTCTTGTTGCATGTATAAAGGTGGATTTAATGAAATAAAAGAATGGATTTTATTTTTGGTTTTTTTATGCGATGTTGTTTAGTAGGGTTAGTCTGCTCTCAAAAGCTGTTACTAGATCGTCAAGTAGGATTTTTTTTAGCTCTGTTGGTAAACAGGCTATTTTATCATCCAACACAGTTGCTAGTTTAGCTTCAAGTTCTCTTCTACTTTTATTATCAAATTCTGTCACTTCATTTTTCCTCCTTTTTATACTAATCCGATTTTTAGGTTAAGACAGGGAAAATCTTCTTTAGGTTCTTGTTTTTGAAAAAGAAATTTTCTTACACGGTAACCCCTTTGGGTATTTGTGTAAATTGGCTCATTTTTCATGTTTTCTTTTTTTACTAAAGCTTGTTTTTCAAGGAAACTCATGGCTTTTTCTAGAATAGGGTAGTCGATGGCTGTTTCTTCTTTTATATTCTCAAGTTTTAGGGCTTTTTGTTTTTCTATTGCTTCTAAAATTTTTAAATAAAGCTCTAATCTAGTTAATTTATTTGCCATTTGCCTCTCCTCTCTTGTACATGTTATTTGCAGCTTAAAATATAACAGTTATGTGTGTGTAATGTTACACTTACACACTAGCGGTTAAACTAACTTATCTACTGCGCCTTTATCAGCGAGGATTCCTGCCAAAGATTCTCAAACGCTCTCTCCAAAATTTTAACTTGAACCGGATCATTAGTCCAGAAAACTTTACGTGGTGTTTTATCCAAGATAGCTTGACCCCAAATGCCCTCTTTTCCATCAACAATCACAAGGTTAAACATGCACTCTTTGATTTGCCTCAAATCAAAATTTTTATCTCCAAAATAAGAAATAATCGTTGATTTACCAGAAACATCCTCATCTTCCTGATCTTCAGAATCGCTCATGTCAAGGATTATTTTTGTTTTAACATTTGCTTTTCTCTCATCTTCCAAATTTATTATTTTTTGAGTTTCCTCAACTGATCCCACCAGAAAAATTTTTGCGGAAGCCTTCTTAAGCATCTGTTTTAACCTTAGCTTCACATTTTCCGGCCGCGATAATGCTTCCACTGCTTTCTCTTCATGTATCCCAAAAGAAGTCTTCTGAAGTATCTCTATCAGTCTTTCTTTTCTCTGATTCAGGTCCCGAATCTCCTTTTCCATAGATTCAACTTTAGTATCCATTAAAATTTTAAGTGCAGTCTGAGGTTCAGTTGAAGCAAATTTTCTTGGCGCATCCAATTTGCTGATTATAATTCCCCGATTCTCCAGTTCAGGCATTATCCTGTAGACTTCTTCCCGTCTTATTTTTGATAAAGCAGCAATTTCAGCTGCAGTAGCAACACCCAAAGTGTTAACTGCAATGTAAATTTTAGCTTGAGATTTACTTAAACCAAAAAACACAAAGAGGTCAGCTGTTTCCTCAGCAAATTTGGAATACTCATTGGTTTGTATTTTGCTGATTCGAAGTTTAACCCATTCCTGTATTTTACGTTTATCAAAACTTTTCTGACGTTCTCTCTCCAATAACTTATCTTTCATATTGGTTAGTAGTTTATCCAACCCGATTGGTTTAGTAAAAAAAGAACTAGCTCCAATATTAAGCGACTTTATCGCGTTATCAACAGACGGATTACCAGTTATCATTATTTTTATTGCGTCTGGATTAATCGATTTAATACGAGTTAATACGTCTGTGCCTTCCATATCTGGAAGTTTTATGTCGATTAAAAAAATATCAAAGGGTTCTTTCCCAGCTTTAGCTATAGCTTCTCCGCCTGACTCAGCTGTTTTAGCTATGTAACCTTCCATTTCTAAAACTTTAGATAACGAAAACAGAATATCTTTATCGTCATCTACAACTAACACTTTAAAGGTTGGTAGGTTCAATGTGTTTTCTCCTTTCTTCTGAAACGTATAAACGGTATATTGAATAATATTCTAATAAAATAAACAAGTTTTATGAATTAATATTTATCTAAAGTTGACTTGAAAATCTAATATTGGCTTTAATTTTGAAACTGTTTTATCTTTTCAATAGCTTTTTCTGCCCAAAAAGAATCATGCCATAACGCTCTGCCAACGGCAACCAAATCAACTTTTTGTTCACGAACCAATTCATCTGCGTATTCAGGTTCAGTGACTCCACCCACTCCAATAACCGGGATATTAACTGCTTTTTTTATTGCCTCTGCTTGCGGAATAAAATACCCCCTCATCTGACGCAGCTGTTTAGGTTCACTTCCACACATACCTCCTGAAACATCCAAAACATCTACGCCTTGCTGTTCAAGTTTTTGTGCAAATTTTATTGAGTCTTCAATTTTTGTGCCCATGGGCGCTAAGTCATCTGAGCCTAACCTGTAGAGTAACAGTTTATCTTTGAGAATCCCACGAACTTTATTTAATACTAGTAACTGAAACCGCATTCTATTACTCAAAGACCCTCCATATTCATCCTCACGTTTATTGAGTAAAGGCGAAAAAAACTGATTCAGTAAGTAACCATGGGCTCCATGAAGTTCAACACCGTCAAAGCCAGCTTTAACTGCTCTTTCAGCAGCTAAAGCAAAATCCTCTGCAATCTTGTACAGTTCGCTTTTTTCTAGCATCCGTGCTTTCCCAGTTTCAGAAGGTCCAACAGGCAAATCACCTATTACTTTCTTGTTTGCAACTGCACCGGCATGACTAATCTGAATCACTGCAGGAGCACCTACAGAATGGATAGCCTGCGCCAATTTAGTTAAGCCTTCAACTAACGAGTCATCATAAATTCCAAGCTGTTTAGGACCGATTTTACCTAAACCAGAAACATATGCATGTTCAACAATTGGTAAACCTACAGCTTTTGAACGGAGCAAATAGAAATTAATTAATTTATTAGTTACTGCCCCCTCAAAAGTTGCTCTGCCCGTCTGCATCGGCGGCAACACAAGTCGATTCCTTAACTTGAAGCCTTTTACATCTAAGGAGTCTAGTAGTCCAACCAAAGACTGCACCGAATGCAATACGGCTAATCAGTCAAATATAAGTGATTATTCTAAAAAAGTGAATAATTCCAGTCACTTATGGTTCTTAAAGGACTTGCTGACAATTTCTTCTTCAACTATTGCTTTTTGCATTAAAGATCTTATAGCCTCGTTAATGTTTCCATAAAAATAGGGTCTGACAATTTTTTCCGCGAAATCCTTTAGCATTGTAGCTGAAAAATTATGTAAAGTTAAAGAAATAAGTAATTGCTCTTCGGTGTTAAGTTGTGTTTCAGTCAAATTTATTCACGAAAACTAAGGTTTCCTGAAATCGCTTTTAAGAGAATCCAACCAAAGACTTTTTACATAAACAGAGAGGTCAGTTAAAGTGAACGTAATTTTCCTTGATTAAACTCAATTTCTCTGTTTCTTACAAAAAATTTCAAATAAAAAATTGCTTTTTTGTTTACTTTTAGATTAACTAACTGATATAGGCCATTTTGGAGAATTATTTAATTCCTGTTTTTTTAAGTGAATAGCCGCAACTGTTGGACCAACATTTTTTTCCTCAACAACCAGAATAATCTGTGACGTGTGTGGCGCAAATATGCCTCTTTTAATGTTTATTCCAGAAATAGCGCCAATTGCAAGAGAAGCCACTCCAGGTGAATCTTTCATGCGATCACCAATTAAAGTGACGACGCCTAAACCGTATTCAACTTTTAGGTTTTCATCAAATCCTTTAAGTCGCTCTTCGTTTTTTCTGAGGAAATCTGAATCTAAGAACAGAAAATCTCTAATGTGTTCTCCAGTTTCCATTGTTTCAGCGCCTAAATCTAAGAAGTCATTTCTTCGTTCCCAAATCCTAAGTGCTGCCTCCAGAGACCGACTTTTCTCGTCATTAATAGATAATATAGCGCATCCAGCTTTTCCAGTTAAGCACTTTACAATTTCTTTACTATTTGATTCAGCTTCTATTGTAGATGACATGTTGGGGTCATCAATTGGAACCACCATTAAAGGTTGATTATACCGTCTTGCCATTGCAATCGCTGGGCTCTGCACAATCTTCATGCCCATCATTGATGCTTTATGTGCTTCATTATATGTTAACCCCTTAACATGTTGAGTATTTTGTCCCTTCACAACTTTGGGGTCTGCGCTTTGAACAGGTACATCTTTGTAAAGCAGAGTCTTTGTGTTATATGTGTCTTTTAAGATGCATGAGGTAAATACTGCTGTAAGGTCAGATCCGCCGCGGCCAAGTACAGTTTCAAGCCCATCTGAGGTAACCCCTAGAAAACCTGCCATGCAGACAACTTTGCCTGCTTCAAGAAGATTAGTTATCGAATGTAATCTTTTTTTGCTTTTCTCATAATTAGGTGTGGCATCTTCAAAATTATCGTCAGTTACAATCGGCCAATTTTCCGCAGAGAGACTATATGAGTCAACGTCGTTACTTTTTAATATGTAATCCATTAGGCAAGCCATAGGTACTTCTCCTCCGAAGGTTAATATTCGCGCTTTCACGTTGCCACTGAAACGTTTATTAACAGTATTAAGGGCTGTTTGAGTTAACGTTTTAAAGTTAGCCAAATCTTCATGCGCTTGTTTTAACCAATTATCTTTAACGTACATTTTTGTTAAGCGTTCATAAATTTCAAAAACAGAATCAACTGAAAGCCCACATTCCTGCGCATGCGATTCACCTATCCTGATTAATTCGTCAGTGCATCCTATTGGAGCAGAAAAAACCGCTACAGGTCCAACAGCATCTTTTGTTTTGATTGCTTTTATTTGGTCTATTATTTTTTGGATTCCTTTGCCTTCTTTATCGAGTAGACTACCGCCAAATTTCGCTACAGACAGGTTTTTGAAGTTGCATTCCACCCTGTACGATTAGCATCTTCTACAATTCTAAGTTAATAACTTTTCTAAAATTCTTTTTTAGTCATAACAAAAAAGCGTCTCCAAGTAACAGTTCCTAATAAATAAAATAAACATACTTTATAGTCTGAATAATTATTGTTGTACTCGTATTTCGAAGCATAACCCTTGTAAGTTGCCCCGATGCAATTCAATATAACAGACATTTAGCCTGTGATTAAATGACAACAGAGAAAACCACATTAAGAGAAGCTTCAAGAGTAGAGGTAATAAGTTTAGTAGATAACTCCGTGGATTTCAATTCAAGCAGCAACAAAAATTTTGTTCAGACATTTAGACAATGGGTTAAGCCTAATGTAAGTTTTGATTTACCAATTGCTGAAAACGGTTTCTCAGTACTAATTAACGTGTTTATAGACGATAAAATTTATCGCGTCTTGTTTGACACAGGGGTAAGCTCTGATGGAGTAGTTATAAACGCTAAACGTATGAATCTAGACTTAAGTGAACTGGACTACGTTGTTCTTTCTCACGGCCATTATGACCATTTCGGCGGATTACTCTCGGTACTAAAAAACATAAAAAAACCGAAAATACCCTTGATAACACATGAAGACATGTTTAACCCCCGAGGAACAGCCAACAACCGTGGAGAAATAAGAAAACATCCACATTTTCCCAAGATAAAC
>Ga0123335_1003760_pt1 | contig 20619 bp, 14 predicted proteins | sample BiotimSIPDNA_2_FD_89707 | JGI IMG/M metagenome (GOLD analysis project Ga0123335, IMG submission 89707) | Anaerobic biogas reactor microbial communites from Washington, USA - Biogas_R2 time_0 SIP DNA | ecosystem: Engineered > Bioreactor > Anaerobic > Unclassified | place: Washington, USA...
GACCTGCAGGTCGGAAAGTCTGCCGTTCGTGCAGGAGCCGATCACGACCTGATCGATCGGCACTACTGGCATATTGTCAAAGGTGCGGGTGTTCGAGGGCAAGTGCGGGAAGGCGACCGTCGATCGCAGGCTGCTCAGGTCGATATCCATGACCTCGTCATAGTCTGCATCCGGATCAGCCGAGAATTCCACCGGGGTCTTCTTGGAGTGCTCGGACATGTACTTGCGGGTTGCGTCATCGACTGGGAAGATGCCGTTCTTGGCGCCTGCCTCGATAGCCATGTTGCAGATGCAGAGACGGTCGTCCATGCTCAAGGAGGATACTCCAGGACCAGTGAACTCCATCGACTTGTACAACGCGCCATCGACACCGATCTTGCCGATGATGTGCAAAATCACGTCCTTGCCGCTGACCCACTTGGGCAGGGAGCCGTGCAAGTTGAATTTCATCGCACGGGGAACCTTGAACCAGCCCTTGCCATGGGCCATGCCGACAGCCATGTCAGTGGAGCCGACGCCCGTCGAAAATGCTCCCAGCGCACCGTAGGTGCACGTATGGCTATCCGCACCAATCACCAAGTCTCCAGCGACTACCAGACCACGCTCCGGCAAAAGTGCGTGCTCAATGCCCATCGTGCCGACATCGAAGAAGTTCTCAATCTTCTTTTCGGCGGCGAATTCTCGTACCTTTTTTGTTTGTTCCGCAGCCTTGATATCCTTGTTGGGGGTGAAGTGGTCCATCACCAGGGCGATCTTTTTGCAGTCGAACACGCAGGAGGCGCCAGCCTTGCGGTATTCATTGATCGCTACTGGTGCGGTGATGTCATTGCCCAGAACCAGATCCAAGTTGGCCATCACCAATTCGCCGGGGCTGACTGATTTTCTTCCGGCGTGGGCGGCTAAAATCTTCTGACTCATCGTCATTTGCATTGTCTTGACTCCGTATTAAAATTTTTTACACTAAATCTCAGCTATGGGTATCGGATTCTTGCGAAGCGGGCATTATTTAAGCGCGTACTCGATGGAATCGACAAGCGCGAGCCAGCTTGCCTCGATGATGTCGGTCGATACCCCGACTGTTGTCCAGACTTCTTCGCCGTTGGTGCTATCCATCAGCACCCGCACTTTTGCTGCGGTGGCGGCTTGTTCTCCTGTCAGCACACGGACTTTATAGTCGATCAGGTGGACCTTGCTGATTTCGGGGTAGAACACCGCCAGGGCCTTGCGCAAGGCCAAGTCCAGTGCGTTTACGGGACCGTTGCCCATTGACGCTGCGGTCTCGGTGCTGCCTCCAACCTGGATTTTCAGCATCGCGTAGGCGCTCATTTCGCCATCGGGGCTTGGGTAATCTCCGCTGGTCTTGTACATCAACAGCTTGAAATGGGGGTTGTAGCGTTTCAGAACATTGAGCACCATTAGCTCGAAGCTGGCATCGGCAGACTCGAATTGATAGCCTTCATGCTCGAGTTCCTTCAAGCGCTGAACAATCGCTGCCGTCTCCGAGGAGTCCTTGGTCAGTTCCGGCGCGATCTGGCTCACTTTTGCCAGGACCGTGGTTCTGCCTGAAACTTCGCTCATTAGAAAGCGGCGTTTGTTGCCCACGGATTCTGGGGGGACATGCTCGAAGGATTGCGTGCACTTGCTGACCCCGTCGATATGCATTCCGCCTTTGTGGGCGAAGGCACTTCCTCCTACGTAGGGTTTGTTGGAGGGCACCGTCATGTTGCAGATTTCCGAGATGGCATAGACGGCTTCGGAGAGTTTCTCCAGGTTATCGCTGCTGATGCATTCGTATCCTTGTTTCAGCTGTAGGTTTGGGATGATCACGCTAAGATCCGCATTGCCGCAGCGCTCGCCGATTCCGATGAATGTTCCCTGAACTTGAGTGGCACCCATGTCAACCGCCAGCAATGAATTGGCGACAGCGCAACCCATGTCGTTATGGCAGTGGATGCCGATTTGGTGATCTGGGAACAGGCTGACTATTTCCCTGGTGATGCTCTGGAGTTCGCCTGGGGTACAGCCGCCGTTGGTGTCGCAGAGGCAGAGCGAGTCCGCCCCGGCTGCTGCCGCCGCCTTCAGGACATTGATGGCACAGTCGCGGTTGGCTTTGAAGCCATCGAAGAAATGCTCCGCGTCGAAGATCAGTTCCTTGTCCCGCTTCTTGAAGAAATTCACGGTGTCATAAACAAGGTCTAGATTATTCTCTTCGCTGGTACGCAGGATTTCCCTGATATGCAGATCCCAGGATTTTCCGAAAATGACCACCACATCGGTGCGTGCCTTGAGCAATGAGAGCACATTTTCGTCTTCCTCGACCTTGAGGTTCTTGCGCCGGGTGCTGCCGAAGGCGCAGATTTTGGCATGGCGCAGCTTGATTTCAGCCGCACGGTTGAAGAACTCGATGTCTTTTGGATTGGAGCCAGGATTGCCTGCCTCGATGTAGCTGACCCCGATATCATCCAGAGCCTCGATGATATGCAGCTTGTCAGCCACTGAAAAAGATATTCCTTCGCTTTGGGCACCGTCGCGCAGGGTGCTGTCAAATATTTGTATTTTCTTCATTGCGTCCTCACAGGAGACGATTCAAACCGTTGATGTATGCCATGATGCTGGCTTCGATGACGTCCGTCGACAACCCACGCCCAATCACATTCTTGTCCCCGCACTTGATCTTTACGATCACTTCGCCCAAGGCGTCATTTCCTTCCGTGACCGAGTTGATCGAGTAGTCCTCAAGGATATGGGGCGGAGCTGGGATCATCTTGTCAATAGCCTTGTAGGCGGCGTCCACGGGACCATCGCCTATTGCTACCTCCTCGAGCAGTTTGTCATTGTGCTGCAAACGTATCACCGCACTGGACGTGACATGGTTTCCGCAGTTGACCGTGAAGCGATCGAGCTTGAAGAAGTCGGGTTCTTTCAATATCTTGCGTCCTGCCAGGGCTTCCAGATCCTGGTCGGTGATGACCTTTTTCTTGTCCGCCAGCTGCTTGAAGCGCTTGAACAGGTCATCGACTGCATTTTTGCTCAGCTTGTAGCCGAGTTCATTCAGGCGTTGCTCCACTGCATGCCTTCCGCTATGCTTGCCGAAGACCATCGAATTTTTCATCAGTCCGATTGACTGCGGGGTCAGGATTTCGTAGGTCTCGCGGTTGGCCAGCACGCCATGCTGGTGGATGCCGGCTTCGTGGGCGAAGGCGTTGGTGCCGACGATTGCCTTGTTGATCGGGGTTGGCAATCCCAGCAGATTATACACCAGGCGGCTTGTACGATAGATTTGGGTGGCATCGATGTTCGTTTCGCAGTCGTAGTAGCTCCGGCGGGTTCGGAGTCCCATCACCACTTCCTCCATCGCGGCATTGCCTGCCCGTTCCCCCAAGCCGTTGACGGTGCATTCGACTTGCCCGGCTCCGGCCATGACTGCGGCCAGCGAGTTTGCGACTCCCAGGCCCAGGTCGTTGTGGCAATGTACCGAGATCGTCACATTCTCAATGCCCCGGACATTGTTCTGCAGGTACTTTATCATCTCTATCATTTCGGCTGGCGTGGCGTAGCCGACCGTGTCGGGGACATTGACCACCGTGGCTCCGGCGGCAATCGCGGTCTCCAAAGCCCTTGCCAGGAACTCCTTCTCGCTGCGCATGGCATCTTCAGCCGAGAACTCCACCTCGGGCAGATAATTCCTTGCGTAGCGAACCATTTCGTCAATTGTGCTGAGCACCTTTTCCGGGGTCATCTTCAGCTTGTACTGCATGTGGATGGGGGACGTTGCCAGGAAGGTATGGATGCGTCCATTCTTGGCTCCGCGCAAAGACTCATAGGCTGCGTCGATGTCCTTTGGTACCGCTCTCGCCAAGCTGCATACCGTACTGTCCTTGACGACTTCGCAAATCTTCTGGATCGATTCGAAATCGCCTTGGGAGGCGATGGCAAAGCCCGCCTCGATCACGTCAACCCGCAACCGTTCCAGCGCCAGTGCGATTTCAATTTTTTCATTCATGTGCATACTGCAGCTTGGGGCCTGCTCCCCATCCCGCAGGGTTGTATCGAATATCTTAATGGTTCTCATATTGCCTGTTAGCTCCTAAGTAATCTTCTGGTTTTGGATATGGTGATTGAGGTCAGTCCTGGAACGCTGCGCCCTGGTCGGCAGAGGTCACGGATTGCGCATAGCGCTTTAGGTATCCGCTTAGCCCTTGCTGTTGGCGAAGAGTCATGCTTAGCCTTCGCTTGGACCATTCGTCTTCGGATAGTAGGGCATTGAGAGTGCCTTTGCTGATGTCGATGGCGATACGGTCGCCATCTTTTAGATAGGCGATTGGACCGCCGGCTTGCGCTTCCGGCGAGATATGCCCGATCGCCGCCCCTCGGGTCGCGCCTGAGAAGCGTCCATCCGTCAGCAATGCCACTGAGCTGTCCAGGCCCATTCCGGCGATTGCCGAGGTCGGACCCAGCATTTCACGCATTCCGGGACCTCCCCTCGGTCCTTCGTATCGGATGACCACCACGTCGCCGGCCTTGATCTTCTGCTGGTAGATGGCCGTGATCGCCTCCTCCTCGCCGTCAAAGACGCGGGCGGTTCCCTCGTACTGCAGCATGTTGGCGGCAACGGCGCTCTTCTTGACGATGGCGCCGTTGGGTGCAAGATTGCCGAACAACACCGCCAGACCACCAGTGGCTGAGCAGGGCTGTTCAATAGCTGCGATCACACCTCGCCCTTTGCGTCCGGCTCCGGCCAGGTTCTCGCCTACGGTTTTGCCTGTGACTGTGATTAGCGAGGTGTCCAGCAAGCCGAGCTTGGTTAGTTCCTTCATGACACCATAGACTCCGCCATCGGCGTACAAATCCTGCATGTGGTGCTTGCCTGCCGGTGCAAGGCGGCAGAGGTTCGGCACTTTGCCGCTGACTTCATTGACAAGCTGCAGGGAAAAAGGTATCTTCGCTTCTTTGGCGATGGCGGCAAGATGCAGGACGGTATTGGTGGAACAGCCAAGAGCCATATCGACAGCCAAAGCATTGCGGATTGCAGCAGGCGTTAGGATATCAAGGACTTTCAGGTCACGCTGAACCAATTCGATGATTTTTGCGCCTGCTTCCTTGGCCAGGCGGGTTCGGGCAGCATAGACTGCCGGGATGGAGCCATTGCCCCCGAGCCCCAATCCGATCGCTTCAGTCAGGCAGTTCATCGAATTGGCGGTGAACATTCCGGAACAGGAGCCGCAGGTGGGGCAGGCGCTTTCTTCCAGATTCATCAGCTCGTCTTCGCTGAGCTTGCCGGCCTTGCAGGCGCCGACGGCCTCAAATACACTGTTCAAATCCAGATAACGACCAGGTTCTTCACCTTCGATGGAAAGCATCGCGCCACCGCTGACAAAAATGGCAGGAAGATTAAGTCGGGCGGCGGCCATCATCATCCCAGGGACGATTTTGTCGCAGTTGGGGATGAAGACCAGGCCGTCAAAACGGTGTGCACGGACCATGCATTCCACGCTGTCCGCGATCAGTTCGCGGGTGCAGAGGGAGTATTTCATGCCGTTGTGCCCCATGGCGATGCCGTCGCAGACGCCGATCGTGTTGAATTCCATCGGCGTTCCGCCAGCGCTGAGCACGCCGCTTTTGACCGCTTGGGCAATCGCCTGAAGATTGGAGTGCCCCGGGACGATTTCATTGAAGGAGTTGACAATGCCTATCAACGGCCTGTCGATCTCCCGCTGGGTCATGCCCATCGCCTTCATCAGGGAGCGGTGCGGCGCGCGTTCGACGCCTTTCTTAACGTTATCTGAATTCATAACTTGTTGTTCCTCAAGGGGATTCTGTTCGCCCCGCCCGGGATATTATGTTGCGCAGGCGGGGCAACTGGGTGGTTATTCTTTGTATTCCTTTTTCTTCCAGGTCATCTTGGCGCGTAGTTCTTCGCCGGTCTTTTCCATCAGGTGCTCTTTTTCCATCCGCCTCATCGCGTTGAAGTGCGGGCGATTGGCTTGATTCTCAAGGATCCAGTTGCGTGCGAAGGTGCCGTCTTGGATCTCACTGAGGACTTTGCGCATTTCGGCTCTGACTGAGTCGTTGATGATGCGTTTGCCGACCGTGTAGTCGCCGTATTCGGCGGTGTCGCTGACCGAATAGCGCATGAAGGAGAGCCCGCCCTGAACCACAAGGTCGATGATCAGCTTCATCTCATGGAGGCATTCGAAATAGGCGCTCTCAGGCTGGTAGCCAGCTTCCACCAGGGTGTCGAAACCGGCCTTCATCAATTCCGTCACGCCGCCGCAGAGTACTGCCTGCTCGCCGAAGAGGTCGGTTTCGGTCTCTTCCTTGAAAGTCGTTAGCAGCACTCCGGCTCTGGCGCCACCGATGCCGGCAGCGTAGGCTAGGGCGGTCTCCAATGCCTTGCCGCTGGCATCCTGCTGCACTGCTACCAGGCAGGGCACGCCTTTGCCTTCCTCAAATTCACTGCGGACGGTGTGCCCGGGTCCCTTGGGGGCGACCATGATCACGTCGATGTCCTTGGCAGGGGTGATTTGGCCGAAATGGATGTTGAAACCATGGGCGAAGGCCAGCGTCTTGCCGGCGCTGAGGTTCGGGGCGATCTCGCTGCGGTACAACGCTGCCTGCTTTTCGTCGTTGACCAGCACCATGATGATGTCTGCATTCTTTACCGCTTCGCCGGTGTTGGCGACTTTCAGGCCGCGGGCTTTGGCTTTTTCCTTGGATGGCGATCCCTCGTAGAGACCGACGGTGACGTCAACACCGCTGTCACGCAGATTCAAAGCGTGGGCATGCCCTTGGCTGCCGTAGCCGATAACCGCGACTTTCTTGCCTTTGAGAACTGAAAGATTGCAATCCTTTTCATAATAGATCTTTGCCATGACACTTAAACTCCTTTTGGTTTTTTTTACTAACAATTTCCGTTGATTTACGGTTAAACAGATTCATCGGGCTTCAAGGTCTTAGGACCTCGGGTAATTGCGGTCAAGCCGGTACGGCACAATTCGGCGATTCCGAAAGCTCGCAAGTATTCGACAAAGGCGTTGCATTTGGAACGCTCGCCGGTGATCTCCAGGGTCACCGAGTCGTTGGTCAGGTCAACCACCTTGGCTCGGAATACCGACACTGCTTCCATCAGCCCCACCCGGGACTCCTGGGAGATGTTCAATTTGATCAGCACCAGCTCGCGCATCACGGTGCCGGTCTGCGGCATCAGCTCGACTTTCTTTACATCGTGCAGCTTTTCCAACTGAAGAATGATCTGGTTCTTGACATAGTCGTCACCGCGGGCCACGATCGTGATGCGGGAGATTTTCGGGTCGTCGGTAACCCCGACCGAAAGACTGTCGATATTGAAGGCCCGGCGGGAAAAAAGGCTTGAGACCCGCGTCAGCACGCCAGCTTCATTGTTCACCAGGATTGACAAGATGAATTCATCTGAGTTCATGGTATGCTCCTTTTCTTTATGCCTTGAGGATGATGTCCTTTATGGTTCCGTCCGGGGGGATCATGGGCAGCACTTTTTCGTCTTGGTCGATTGCTGCTTCAATCAGCACTGGCCCCTTTGCCGCGAAGGCTTTTTCCAGGGCTGGTTCCAGCTCTTCGAGCGTACTGACCCGCATTCCGGTGGCTCCGAATGCCTCGACCAATTTGACGTAGTCGGTACGGCGTTCCAGGCTTGTATTGGAATAGCGGCAGCCGAAGAACAGGGTCTGCCATTGTCGCACCATGCCAAGGGTGTTGTTGTTCAGCAGCACGACCACCAGCGGCAGCTGATGGGACACTGCCGTGACCATTTCGTTCATGTTCATATGGAAGCTGCCATCGCTGGTGAACAGAATGGTCTTCTTGCGATTGTTCCCCAAGCAGGAGCCGATTGCCGCGCCCATGCCGAAACCCATGGTGCCCAAGCCGCCGGAAGTCACAAAACTGCGCGGCTTGGAAAATTCATAGTACTGGGCGGTCCACATCTGGTGCTGCCCCACGTCGGTACAGACGACGCTGTCCTTCGGTGCGTGGCGGTTTACGGCTTGGATCAAGGTCTGTGGATTCAGCTCGTCCTTGGGCTTTTCCAAGCGCCTGTCGGAGCTGTTGCGGATGTTCTCCACCTCCTGGTGCCAGTCCTTGCGGTCGCAAGGCGGCAGCTCGTTGACCAGCTTCTTCAGCACCGACTTGACATCGCCGATCAGCGACACGAATGCCGGGATGTTCTTGCTGATTTCAGAGGGGTCGATGTCGATATGGATGACTTTCTTTCCCTTGATGTATTCCACCTTGTTGCCGGTGGCACGGTCTGAAAAACGTGTTCCGATCGCGATCAGCAGGTCGGCTTCTGAGAGCACTCTGCTGGCGGCGAGCTTTCCATGCATTCCGGTCATGCCCAGGAAACGCGGGTGGTCGTGGCTGACTGCCGACAGCCCCATCATGCTGCTGCCAATTGGCGAGTCGATTTTTTCCGCCAATGCCAGCAGTTCTTTGCTTGCATTGGAACTGACCGTACCACCTCCGGTGTAGATGAATGGACGCTTGCATTCGCTAATCAGCTTGACTGCCTGGGCAAAAGCCTCTTTGCCGTTCCTGTACTGTTGCGGCTCCACTGCGTCTTCGGCAGGTTCGTATTCGCATTCCGCCTGCTGGACGTCTTTTGGAATATCGACAAGCACGGGGCCGGGTCGACCACTGGCTGCGATTTCGAAGGCCTCGCGAAGCACCGAAGCCAGGCGATTGACGTCCTTGACGATGTAGTTGTGCTTGGTGATCGGCATGGTCACGCCGGTGATGTCCACTTCCTGGAAGCTATCCTTGCCGATGGCAGGGCAGGCCACGTTGCCGGTGATGGCCACGATCGGCGATGAATCCAGGTAGGCGTTGGCGATGCCGGTGACCAAGTTGGTCGCGCCGGGGCCCGAGGTCGCCAGGACGACACCGACTTTGCCGGTCACCCGTGCGTAGGCATCGGCCGCATGGGAAGCGCCCTGCTCATGGCAGGTGGTGTAATGCTTGATTCGGTCGCTGGCTTTGTACAGTTCATCATAGATGTTCAGAACCGCTCCTCCAGGATAGCCGAATACGGTATCCACACCCTTCTCCAGAAGAATGCGGATGATCAATTCTGCTCCTTTGATTTTCATATGTTGTCTCCAGTTGTTCTACGAGTTATGTTTTGGAAAGTGGTGAAAACGCGTCGGGACTAAAACTGTACCGGTACTACGCAAAGTGTAATTCGAGCAACGACAGCGACCAGCAGGAGCGGCTGTGGACGCAGGGCGCTAAGGGCTCGATTTACGACTGACATCTTGCTTTTCATGGTACCTCCTGAGACGCGTTGAATAATTTGGGAACAAAAAAAGCCCCGGCTGGTGTTTTTCCTGCCGGGGCTTCTTAAGATTTTCGGTTGGGTATCCTATTAACCTAAGAGTTTTCCGGCAAAACACGAAGAGCGCTAACGCCCAAAAGGACGATAACGCTAATAATAATGACGATGGTCGTGCTTGCCAGACTGATGGACATGATCAAAAGACTACCGAATGACTGAATGTCAACTAAAAAACAAACATTTTTACGAAACGAGCAATACTTTACAGCACCAAAACAACTTGTCAAGAGGCGTTTTTTTAAAAAGTGAAAAAAGTTTTTTACCAGAGCGCAACTATTTTTCCCTGATCTCTGTCTTCAGGTTGTCGCAACTTCGCTTGTGGTGGCTAACGCATCCTAACACGATGATATTACTCCTGCCCGACCGCACGATGGCAAAAAGCCGCTTCAGATTTTTTTCGAAACGCATTTGACAAGGTCTTTTACCTTTGTATATTAACGCACATTCAAATCAGATTTCACGTTTCAGTTTTCGTAAGACTTTTTTTTATGCTTAAGAAATCCTTTGCAGCGGCTTACTATTATTTTGGCTTTGCCTATTACTTTGCAGGCAGAGTCACGATGCTTTCCGCTGTAAACCGTCAGCTCGTAAAGGAACCGAATACGGACTAACGGACGAGAAGATAAAAAAAATCAACCCGGCAGTGTAAAGCACACCTGCCGGGTTTTTTTTATGTCCAAAAAATCATTGACCTTTTTAACCCAAACAACACAGGAATTGACCATGATTATCGTCTTGAAAGAAAATTACGACCAGAAGCAGCTGGACAATCTGAAGAAATGGTTGACCAACCAAGGGGTAAGCATCCATGAGTCCTCTGGTGTGTGTCAGACTATCCTGGGTTTGGTGGGCGACACCACCCATATCGACATCGACCTGCTTCATGCCCTGGAAATTGTGGAAGATGTCAAGCGCATCCAGGAGCCCTACAAGAATGCGAACCGGAAATTCCACCCTTTGGATACGGTGGTTGACATCAACGGGGTAAAGGTTGGCGGTGGTCATTTCCAGATTATCGCCGGACCTTGTTCAGTGGAGAGCGAAGATCAGATTTTAGAAGTGGCGCAGGCGGTCAAGGCTGCCGGTGCGACCTTGCTGCGAGGCGGAGCTTTCAAGCCGCGCACCTCGCCATATGCGTTCCAGGGCCTGCGTCAAGATGGCATCAAGTTGCTCCTGGAGGCGAAACGTTTGACTGGGCTGCCAGTGGTAACCGAGATTATGGACATCTCGCAGCTCGATGCCTTCGACGAGGTCGATGTGATTCAAGTCGGAGCGCGCAACATGCAGAACTTCGAGCTGCTTAAGAAGTTGAGCACCTTGCAGAAGCCAGTGCTGCTAAAGCGCGGCTTGGCCAGCACAATTCAGGAGTTGCTGATGAGTGCGGAGTACATCATGTCAGGCGGCAACACCCAGGTGATCCTCTGCGAACGCGGCATCAGGACCTTTGAGACTGCAACCAGAAATACCTTGGACATTTCATCAGTGCCCGTGTTGAAGGGGTTGTCCCACCTGCCAGTGCTGATCGATCCCAGCCATGCCACTGGAGTTGCCAAGTTGGTTCCCTCCATGGCTCTGGCTGCCACTGCGGCCGGCTGCGACGGACTGATCATCGAGGTGCACAATGACCCGCCTCATGCCTTGAGTGACGGACCACAGTCGCTGTTGCCGGAGGTTTTTGCTGAGCTGGTCAAGAAGATCAATCGTGTACGCGCAGCAATCTTAGACGGCAGAAAAGAGGTGTAAAAATGAATGTCGGCATTGTTGGTTTGGGTTTGATTGGCGGTTCCCTTGCCAAGGCGGTTAAGAGCCGCACTGAACATCGGGTATGGGGTTTCGACGTGCTGGACACTGTCTTGCATAAAGCCAAGGCGGAACAGGTTATCGATGATGTGCTGATGCCGGAAAGGCTGGAAAAGTGCGATCTTGTCCTTCTGGCGTTGTTTCCGGAGACTACCCTCGAATGGCTACAGAAAAACTCTGGTAGTTTGCGTGCGGGAACCATTGTTGTGGATTGCTGTGGTATCAAGCAGGAAATTTGCCGTCTGGGATTTGAATTGGCGCAGCGGCATGGCTTCACCTTCATCGGTGGTCATCCGATGGCTGGGGTTGAGCGTTTCGGCTTCGAAGCCTCGAAGGCGGATCTGTTCCTGAACGCCTCGATGGTACTGACTCCGGAAATCGGCATCAATCTTGAGGCTCTGGAGCAGAGCAAGGCTTTTTTTCTTTCCCTGGGCTTTGCCCGCATCACCATCTCCACGCCGGAAGAGCATGATCGGGTAATTGCCTATACTTCACAGCTGGCGCATCTGCTTTCCAGCGCCTATATCAAAAGCGACACTGCTTTTTTGCACTCTGGGATTTCTGCCGGCAGCTTCCAGGATATGACGCGGGTGGCGACTCTTCAGCCTGAAATGTGGGGAGAGTTGTTCATGCTCAATCGTGATCCATTGTTGCAGGAACTCGATGGGTTGATAGATCGTCTCGGCGAGTACCGCCAGGCAATTGCTACCGACCAGCGAGCGGAATTGGTAAGGCTACTTGATGAAGGACGCGTCAAAAAAGCCGAAGTGAACAAAATAACTGCTGCTGGGCAAAGCAGGAAGTAGCGCATCAATCACGATGTAGAAAGGAGCACATGAATTATGAACAATGATATTCTGACCATCGTGCCAGGGCTAGTGGGTGGAATCCTCCCAGCTATTCCAGCCAAGGCGGAAGCACACCGAACTCTGATAGCCGCCGCATTGGCTGATCGACCAACACTGGTTCAGGGAATTAGTGGCGAAATCTCGGCTGATATTTCTGCGACTCTACAGGTCCTGTCCGCCCTGGGAATGACCTTTGAGAATACATCAGACGGACTGCGTGTGCAACCGCTAACAAGCATCCCTGACCTGGCGTGTGCCGACTGCGGCGAGAGTGGCTCGACGTTGCGTTTCATCTTGCCGGTGATTGCCGCTTTGGCTGACCGCGACCAGGAAATTACTGTTTGCGGACGGGGACGGCTACCGGAACGTCCCCTGAAGGAGCTGCTTGCGGTTCTGCGTCAGCATGGCGTCACAGTCGTACCGGAGCGATTGCCCTTGCGCATTTCTGGTGGATTGACCGCAGGGGATTACGAAATGCCAGGGAATGTCAGCTCCCAATATATTTCCGGGCTGCTCTTCGCCTTGCCGCTGCTGGAGTGCGAGAGTCAAATCCTGCTGACCACGCCCCTCGAGTCAGCAGGATATGTGGAAATGACACTGCAGACGCTGGAGAAATTCTCGGTTCAGGTCGAAACAATTTCTGGCGGCTGGCGGATTCCAGGTCGGCAGCAATATCGTTCTCCTGGGATCTTTGTGGTCGGTGGCGATTGGTCAAATGCCGCTCTTTGGTTGGCAGCAGGCGCAATGGCCCTTCCGGTCACGGTGACAGGTCTGGATTTGTGCTCCAGCCAAGGCGATCGGGCAGTAGTCGAGATTCTTCGGCGTTTCGGCGCCAAGGTCGAGTGCAAGGGCGATTCCGTTCGCGTTTCTCCAGCTGAGCTTACCGGCATTACCCTTGATGTGCGTGATACGCCCGACTTGCTGCCGGTTCTGGCGGTAGTTGCCGCCGGGGCTTCTGGAGTGACTCGATTTACCAACGCCGCCCGGCTGCGGCTCAAGGAGAGCGACCGCCTTGCGACAGTAGCGGCGTTGTTGCGGGCACTGGGCGGCGATGTGCAAGAATATCCGGATGCCTTGGAAGTGACCGGTCATGGTTCCCTGATGGGTGGACGCTGTGATGCAGCCAACGATCACCGTCTTGTGATGGCCGCCACCTTGGCAAGCGTGCTGGCAAAGGACGAAATCGTTTTGAGCGACGCCCATGCAGTGCAGAAGTCATATCCCGGTTTGCTGGAGGATTTCCGCCGTCTAGGAGGGAAATTTTCTCTTCGATCAGCAGGTTGACAGGATGCAGCATGGTAGCTGAAAAAACACTCTTACTCTAATTTTCATTTCAATAACAATATAATAACAGGAAGGTGAAGAAGATGGACCTCAATGAATGTCGAGAAAAGATTAACGCCATTGATGATTCGATGCTGAAGCTCTTCGTAGAGCGGATGCAGGTTGCCCGCGATGTAGCGCAATATAAACAAGAACACCATATCCCAGTGAGCAATCCGACACGCGAGCGGGAGATATTGGTGCGTATGGCAAAAGCCGCTGGACCGGATCTGGGAGGCTACATCCAGCGACTCTACACAATGCTTTTCGAAGTCAGTCGGGCATACCAGCACGAATTGAAGCAGCCCAATGGTGGAATCTCCACTCAGATCAAGAAAGCCTACTCGGATACACCCGCAGAATTCCCGAACATGGCCACCGTGGCGGTACAAGGCACTGGCGGCGCATATTCCGAATTCGCGGCCGAGCGCTTCTTCGGATTGCCGGAGATCACCTGGGTGCGGAGTTTTTCAGGTGTCGCCCAGGCGGTGGAGAAGGGCTTGTGCAAATACGGCATCCTGCCGGTGGAAAACAGCAATTATGGCACTGTCGGTGCGGTATATGATTTGATGCAGCAACATAAATTCCACGTGGTGCGGAGCTTGAAGCTGCATATCGCCCATGCACTTTTGGCACTGCCAGGAGCCAAGCTGGAAAACATCAAGGAGATTGTCTCGCACGAGCAGGCTTTGGGTCAGTGTGAGAAATTCTTGAATGCCCACCCGTCCATCAAGGTCACCGCTGTGGAGAACACTGCTGTTGCCGCGAAAATGGTGGTGGAATCGAATCGCAATGACATTGCAGCGATTGCTGGCAAGAACTGCGCGAAGCTTTACAATCTGGCTGTGCTTAGCGATGACGTGCAGAACAGTCCAAACAACTACACACGTTTCATCTGCATCGCCAAGGATCTGATGATCTTCCCGGGAGCCTCGCGAATCAGCCTGCTGCTCTCCCTGCCGCATCGACCCGGAGCACTGTATTCGGCTATCGCCAAATTCGCCGCATTGGGCCTGAACCTGCTTAAACTCGAGAGCCGTCCCATGCCAGGAAGCGATTTCGAATTCCGCTTCTATTTCGATGTTGCCGTCACAGATCGCTCCCCAGCAGTCCTGCGGTTGATGGATGAGCTGGAGGCGGAACTGGAAAACTTCACCTTCTTGGGCTGGTACAGCGAGGTTTGATGAATGCTGAATGCTGAATGCGGGATGCGGATGAAAGCATGAAAAATTTTCGCGAATCCTATGCCTTTTCGCTAGCGAAACGTGATGGTTTTCAGGGAAAAGGTCAACGTCCCATATCCCAGTCCCATGTCCCAGTCCCATAGGTCACATTTGTCTCAGTTGTCCCATGGATCCCAGTCCCAGCCACATGGTCCGACCCGTCCGACCCGTCCGACCCGTCCGACCCGTCCGACCCGTCCGACTAGGGATGCGCCATTTGCAGCCGCTTGCCTTCCGACGCCGCTTGAGTACGAGCACCCCGGGTGCCCGTACCTAAACTGTTGTCATGGTCTCAACTGCTTTTTTTAGGGTAATGCAAGGACTTTTTCCATTTGTGCTTTCCAAATCGGACGGCGTTTCTATGAATCACTTTCAAATAGCAAGCTCTGGGGCTTGCATTTGGCGATAGCAAGCTCCAGAGGTTGCATTTGCCGATAGCAACCTGCAGAGGTTGCATTTGGGCTAAAAAATCGAAATCGCAAATAATTCGTGTCTATTCGAGTCCATTCGTGGTTCCCAAACAAATGCTTGAACCACGAATAAACACAAATGGACACAAATAGGATTCATTGAAAAAATGCGCGGAGATCAGTAATGCAAGGACTTTTTCCATTGATGTTTTCCAAATCGGACGGCGTTTCCATGAATCACTCTCCAATAGCAAGCTCTAGGGCTTGCTTTTATCCTAAAAAAAAGCAGTTGGCGTCATGACAACAGTTTAGGTACGGGCATCCGGTGTGCTTACCCTGGGCTTGTATGTCATGCCCCGTTGGGGCTAATTCGCTTAATTATCAATGCTGGGGTTTGCGTTTCAAACCCCCTTGAATTGGAGTACATGGCAAGTAAGGGCGAAAGGTTTTTCGCCCCTACATTTGTGGCAAGAGATCGAATTGGGTATGTTTTCCTGCTTTGATTTGGAAGGCTTTGATGCTACCCTTGAAGCAGGACTGGAAGTTTCCATCGTGTCCAAAGACCGGAGCTGAATTGATGTAGCGGGTTGTGGGCGAGGCGGGTGCGGATGCCACAATGGTTCCATTGATCGCAATGGCCATTTGCTTGGAATCGTAGATTGCGGCAAAGTGGTACCAGGTGTCGGGAACGAGTGGTGTTGGGGTGGCAACCGGAGTGTCCTTGAGGCGGGTGAAGGTCAGGTTGAGCTGGGGGTTCAAGGCGATTTCTGCGGCGCCGTTGAGATCGGCGAAAATCACTTGCTTTGCATCGGTGCGCTGTGGTTTGAGCACGCATTCGATGACGTATGGACCGTATGGCATCGCGCGTGTTGGGAGTGCGAGGATATCGTCGATTCCATCAAATTCCAGCACGCTTGTTTCTGTGCCATCCGGTAGGGTTTGCGTTATTTGTTTCGGGTTGTTTTTTGGGTCGTTCAGCCACCACTTTTGTGGGGTTGCCCCGATTTTGATCGGTGTTTGGTGGGTTGATGAGAGGAAGAACCGTTGGTTTTTCGGGTGTTTTGCGAAGTCGTAGCTTAGGGTAAGGATTTGGTTTTTGTTGAGGTTGAGGACGTTGACATCCACTTCGTTTGAACGAGTTTGCGGCGTTGACCAAATTGGCCAGATTTCATCAAGGTCGCCCGTGTGTACGATCACGGGTTGCGGGATGGTTTCCGGGTCTTGGTCTTCGTAGTTGAGGACTGGGTTTGACCATGCGTTTTTGTTTGCGGTGCCTGTGGTTCGTGCGACATAGAAGTCGATTTGCGCATGTCTTTGTGTTGGGAGCGGGATTTCCAGTGTGTGCCTTGGCGCCTTGAGAAGTTGGAAATCCCTGGTTGCGACTGGGAAGCCATTGCATAGGATTTCCACTGTTCCCGCATGGCACCAGGTTTCCATCGTGACCAAGGCAAGCAGGGCGCCATTTTTCGTGGCGAGCTTGAGCTGGGGAGTCACGTAGGATATTTCATCCCAGGCGACTCGAACCGGGCGGAGGTTTTCAAGTTTTGCGTACCTGATGACGGCCGGTGGAAGCTGCCTGTTGATTGGCTTTTGAGGATTCAGGTGGTCGGTCAGGGTGGCATGGACGGTGAAGGCGTCCAGCCAATTGAAGGTATCGACTGCATTGATCCGCCAGGTATGGGCGTAGGTTTCCTTGCCATCCAGTTCGAGGGGCGGGAATTCCTTGATGGTCTTGCCATCGAGGTCTTTCAGGATGAGGGTCAACGTTGCTGGTTGCGTGGTGAAAGAGGGGATGACTGCGTCGATGGTGAAATCGGTTCCGAGCAGGAGTTCGTCACGATAGGTGAAAATGGGTTGGGGCGGTCTTGGCGGCGTAGCAGTTTCTCGCCAAATGTCAGCGTATGCCTGATTGATTTTCAGCAGTGCTGTCCTGTTTGCTGAAGAGGGTTCGAATTGCGTGTGCTCTCCGTAGTCGTTCCAGGTTGTAATGCAGACCCATTCTGCGTTTGTTTTGATTGCTGCGTTCCAGTTGTCCCTTGTTGTCTTGCTGTTTAGGAAGGGTCTGTAGAACCCCGAGTTATGGCCGATGTATCCTGGGGTGACTCCTGCGACGAGAATCGCGTCTGGCCTGGCGTTTTTGATTGCGGTTCTTGTGTTTTCGTACCTGATGAATTGCTCTTGGAGGGTGAATCCATTGCATCCGAAGTCGTAGATGCCGTCAAAGATTTCCAGAGTTTTTTCGATCGGTTGTGTTTGCGTCCAGTTTCTGCTTTCGTGGATTGGCTTTGCGAGGATATATGGCTTGAGGTTGATTTCGTCCAGCTTGGCCAGGACTGACTTCCAGGTTTCGTGCGGGATTGCGAGGGTATAGACGAAGATGACGAGCTTGTTGTCTATCAGGCACGCATTGGGGTGGTCCCTGTAGGTGGTGATAAAGGTTTTGAGCTCTTCGAAGAGGCTGTCGTGGTCAAGATTGCCGTCAACGCAAAGGGCTATCTTGAATGGCGTGCCTTCTGCTTCGCGGTAGAATCGCGATAGCACTGAGGTGAATTGCCTGAATGCGTCAACGCAGAATCCATCGAATCCGAATTGAATTGCAGTTCTGATTTGAGAATGGATGCCTTCCCAGGTTCCTGCGTCGTCCTGAAGGTTTTTATGGTCGAGGGAACGGTCCGTGAATGGGTTTGCAATGCCTTCCGGTGCGTTGGCTATGTTGTCAAACCCATTGACGTGATCGAATCCCCAGGCGACGTAGTGCGCCCACAGCATTTTTGTTTGTTTCCAGTTCTGCATGGCGAACGCATTGGTGCCCATCAGGATGAACAAGACTAGGAAAGGAAAAATCGATTTCATTGTGCAACAAACATCAGAAAAGAATGAATTTCGGCTCGACTAGCGGGTTCTGGATCGGGTATTTCCCTGGAAGGACGCAAAACATTGCCTTGCGTTTGAGGATGGCGTCCAAAAGCTCGCGCTTGCCGAAGATCGGGGCGATGGAGGTCTGGCGGCGGATTTGGATCTTGACCGTCTTTCCCCTGAATGGCGCTGGGATGTTCCAGATGAACGGCGACCATCCACGGGTGCCCAAGGAGGTGGTATCCAAGGTGATTTCAGTGAACAGCTCGTCTGTTTCGAGCTGGATTGCCTTTGCGTTGAGGGGGATGCTGATCGTCGATGATTGGGTGATGGTTCCCGCGAAGTTGTCGAGTCCTTCGCCGTCGTGCCTGTCGATATCAAGGACATTTGGCGATGTGAAAGCGAAGTCGCCTATGATCCAGGCTGGCGGCATGAAGACGAACTTGAAGTCCTCTCCCTGTTCAAGTTTCAGGGTATGGGTGCCTGGTTGGAGTGTGATTGGTTTTGAGGTTGCGTAAAGTTCCTGGAATCCGTGGGGGAGCAGGGTTGCTTCCTGTTTTGCGATTTCGATTGGTTGTCCGTCAATGGAGACACTTGCCGGGTCGTGGTATGTCCTCAGCGCGAATTGAACGGTTAGTTTGCTTTTGACTTCCAGCGTTGTCTCGTTTGTTTCGAAGGTGGGTCTTGCGATATTCGGCCGGTCTCGCATGATCGTCCATGGGTATGCGATGTGGATATCGCGTCCGTAGAGGGTAAAGTGTCGTTTGACTCCATTTGCATTGAGGATCAGGTTTCGTTGCAGCACTTCGTCGTGGAGATCGAGTACCGCGATCGTTCCGTCGCTGTAGGATTTGAGGAAGATGTTGTTTGCCTTTGTGCCGTCCTCGTTGGTGACGAGTGCCTGCTTGGGCAGGTATTCGTCCACGTATTCGACGAGGTCGTTTGGATCTTTGAAAGTGAGGTTGGCGTTTTCGAGGTGGAATCCAAGCTTAGACGGGTTTACGACCTCGATTTCGTCTGTTGCTTGCTCGTCGTGATTGATCAGGTGCCATTGGATTTGTGCGCTGACGAGGAGTTTGAGCAGGGGATTGATGTCCACAAGGTCGAGCGGGTATCTGACTGCGAGTTCCGGGATTCGCTTGAGCTTGGTCAGTTTGGCGAATTGGCGTGCGTCATGTGCGAGGAATTCCAGGTTGTCGGTGAACCAGGGCTGGTCATCCGAGCACGGATTGAACCAAATTGGCTTTCCGACGTTTCCCCTGAAGTCGATCTGGCTTACTGCCATGACGTACCTGTCAATTCCGTGGAGTGCGCATAGCGCTATCATTTGTCTGAGTCTTGCGGGCGGCAGGTCGGCGGGACCGAGCGCGAAGAGTTCTGCGAGTCCTCCGTTTTGGTTTGCCTCGATGCCGTACCTGGCGGTGGCGAATGTGAGCCATTCGATTGTATCGAGGGTTGTCCTGGTTGAGATTTCGTCAAGTCCCGGGAGCGAGAATCCTGCAATCGACGACAGGGGATCTCCGTTGAATCGCTTTGAACCTGACACGGTATGTTCTCCCATCAGGTGTCCTGTCAGGAGGATATTGTGCTCGTCACACCAGGTTCTGAGCGGATCGAAGTACACTTTTCGGAATTGCTTCCCGATGAGCAGGCTGTGGTTTTTCTGGAAGTCGGGATGGTCCAGGTCCTCCCTGAGGTTTCGTCCTGTCATCGCCAAGTAGTCGTCTTCCAGCCCGTTCCACCATGTGATTTTGAGCGTGTCCTTCGTGCTTTGCTCGGTGTATTCTCCGCAGTATCCCGGCGATGGTTCGTCAGAAAAGATTCCTTTGATCAGCGTACCGAAGTGCTTCCCCAGCCTCTGGAAATACTTGTCATATGTATTTTCGATGAAGAAGGCGACTGCTTCCGGGTTGAGCAAATCTGGGAATTTTGGGTTATATACGATTTCGAAGGATTTGGATCCATCCTGATTTCGTTTTGCGTGCAGGGTTTTGAGCTGGAAATCCTTTGAGTGTTGCATGGTCTTGCCGCCGCATTGTCCTGAAGGCCAGTTGAACTCGTCATAGAGCCAAATCGCCTTGTAGCCAAGTTTTTCGGCGGTTTCGACGATATTCCGGCAGCAATCGAACCATTCATCCTCCAGGTATTCGAGTTCGCAACCAGACCTCGGGTAGATCAGGTACTGCTCGATGCCTGCCTTCTTGAACATTTTGAGGGTATAGGTGATCAGTTCCAGGTCGGGTTTGCCCGTGATGGCGCCCATTGGGATCAGTGGATTCAACATGGCGATTGCTCCTGCTTGGTGATTACTTCAGGATACCGAAGCGGTACACTGTCTTGTGTTTATAGGTTTGGTTTGGCTCGAGCCTGGGCGAGGGGAAGTTGGCGTGGTTGGGCGAGTCCGGCCAAAGCTGGGTTTCCAGGCAGAATGCGCCGTAGCGATTGTATGCCGTGCCGGATTTGCCAACATTCGAGCCGTCGAGCCAGTAGCCCATGTAGAATTGAACGCCGGGCTGGTCGGTATCGACTTCCAGCGTGATGCCCGTCCTGTAGGAGACGACGGTGAAGACCTTTTTCCGGAATGTACCCGCCTTGTCTGCGATGACGAAGTTGTCGTCGAAGGCGATTGGCAGCTGGGGATCGCCGTAGATTTCCTCGAATGTCCTTCCTTTCGAGAGGTCGAAAGGCGAGTTTTCGACTGGGAGCGTCACGCCTGTTGCCGAGAGATTTTTGTCAACCTGGGTATGTCCTGTGGCGATCGACCAGACCTTGTGGTCCTTGCATTCGTTTGC
>Ga0123335_1003762_pt1 | contig 20611 bp, 13 predicted proteins | sample BiotimSIPDNA_2_FD_89707 | JGI IMG/M metagenome (GOLD analysis project Ga0123335, IMG submission 89707) | Anaerobic biogas reactor microbial communites from Washington, USA - Biogas_R2 time_0 SIP DNA | ecosystem: Engineered > Bioreactor > Anaerobic > Unclassified | place: Washington, USA...
CCTGGCCATTGCCCTGAGTCAGTATCTGAGCGCCATAAAGGAGGCCAGGAATCGGCGCAAGGCTGCCAAACGCGCATGATGCCCTCCCTGCCGCTGCCGCCCAAGGATGAAAAGACCCATGGAAATCCATAGGAATCCCAAATTGGAAAGGAGAATCACCCATGAAAAAAATTGTTGCCTTGCTTGTTGCCTTGCTTTTGCTCCCCGGCGTCTCCCTAGCCGAGGGTAGCAAGATGCTCAACCTCTTTACCTGGGAAACCTACATCGACGATGAAGTGATCGCAAATTTCGAGGCAGAGACCGGCATTGACGTGGTCTATTCCCCCGCCGAGACCAATGACGACATGATGCTTAAAATGAGCCAAAGCGGAGGTGAAGGCTACGACCTGGTGCTGGCCAGCGACTATGCCTTGCAGATTATGCAAAAAGCCGGGCTGCTCCAGCCGCTTGACAAGAACAAGCTTCCCAATTACGGAAATCTGGACCCGGCCTTCCTGAGCCAATATTATGATCCTGCCAATGAGTACGTGATCCCTTACATGGCAGGAACGCCCCTGATTGTGTATGATCCTGCGAAGGTGGATGTGGAAATCACCGGCTATGAGGATCTGTGGAACCCGGCCCTTGAGGACAGCATCGTCATGATTGACGATGCCCGCAATGTGCTGGGCATCACCCTGAAAACCATGGGCAAAAGCTTTAATGAGACAGACCCCCAGGTGCTGGCCCAGGCCAAGGAAAAGCTGATGCCTCTGTTTGCGAACATCCGGGTCTTTGACTACAACACCCCCTACACCTCTATCATCAACGGAGAAGTGTCCGTAGCCTATATGTTTACCCCCCAGGTGTATTACACCCTTTTGGAGCGTCCGGATTTGAAGGTGGTCTATCCCAAGGAAGGACTTGGCTTTGGCATCGACGGCCTGGTGCTTTCCGCCAAGTCGGCCAATGTGGACAACGCCCATCTGTTCCTGGATTACCTGATGCGCCCGGAGGTGGCCGCCCACAACGCCCTGACCCAGACCTACATGAACGTGAACAAAGCTGCCAACGACTTTTTGCCTGAAGAGTACCTGAACAATCCGGTGGTATACGTGCCCAGCGACCTGCTTGCCGGTGCGGAGTTTATCCAGGACATTGGCGAAACGGAAACCACCATGCAGGAAATTTACACTGCCTTTAAGCTTCAGTGAGGAGAGGAAAGGAAGGAGCTTCATGAGGATTACCAATGCCACCGCACTGCTGGGGGAGACCTTCATGCCTCAAACCACCCTGGTAACAGCCCATGGGGAGATTGCCGCCATCCAGGACTCCACCCTGGCCGCACAGCAGTCCGCCGTCTGTGAGACCCTATGCGACCTGGGGGGAGATTACCTCCTTCCAGGCATGGTGGACGTCCACATCCATGCCTTTATGGGGCGCGACACCATGGAAGGGGAGGACGCAGTGCGGCACATGAGCCGGGAACTGCGCAAGATGGGTGTGGCAGCCTTCCTTCCCACCACCATGAGTGCCAGCCCTGAGGATACCCAAAAGGCCCTGGCTGGAATTTACGCGGTGATGCAAACCCCGGAACCGGGCGGTGCGGTGGTACTGGGAGCACATATGGAAGCACCCTTCCTGCAAGCAAGCAGGGCCGGGGCGCAGCGTAAGGAATTTTTTGTGATGCCTACCCAGGAGAACTGGAAGCGGTTTGTGGGCCCCTATGAGAGTGTGGTGCGGATGATCACCCTGGCACCGGAACTCCCTGGGGTGATGGATTTCATCGCAACCCTGGTTGATAAGGGCATCATCGTGAGTCTCGGCCATACGGATTGCACTGCGGAACAGGTACATGAGGCAGCGGATCGCGGAGCCAGCCAAATCACCCATACCTTCAACGCTCAGACTCCTTTGAATCACCGTGCCCCCGGTGTACCAGGCGCAGCCCTGGTGGATTCCCGCATTGCGTGCCAATTCATCTGCGATGGCATTCACCTGCACCCGGATGTGATACGGCTGCTGGTCCGCTCCAAAGGCCCGACCCTGGCTGTGGCCATCACCGACGCCATGGAAGCTGCCGGAATGCCAGAAGGGCAGTATCAGCTGGGCGGGCAGGAAGTATTCGTCAAGGATGGGGCCGCCCGGTTGAAGGACGGCACTTTGGCCGGAAGCACACTGACCATGATCCGGGCCATGCAGAACCTGATTGCCTTTGGCATCGCCCCTGAGGACGCAGCCCGCATGGTGACGGAAGCCCCCGCCCGCTCCATCAATGAGTCCGATTATGGAACCCTCAGGGTGGGCGCTCCCGCCGTGATGGCACGGTTTGGGAAGGACTGGGAGTTCCTGGGCACTGTGGAAGGGTAAGGATTTGGTATCAGTAAAAAAATGTCCGGTAAGGATGCGGTGATATGTCAACTTCCCTGGTGGTTCCCGTCTATTCTCAAATTGCGCTGGACATTGCTCTGCGTATTGCCAGAGGCGATCTGAAAGAAAACACGAAGATATACGGCCGATCTATTATGGCCTCGGAATATGGCGTATCACCGGAAACGATCCGTCGGGCCATGAAACTTCTTTCGGATATGGAGATTGTTGCGATTCGACACAACAGCGGCGCTGTGATCCTATCCTGCGAAAAGGCACGCCAATATGTGGAAAGGTTTGGATCGCAGAACAGCATTCGTTCATGGCAAAATGAGCTGCAGCAATTGCTTCAGAAGCAGGCGGATTTGAACAGGCAGATTGCCGATGTGGCAGGTTCGATTGTCCGAATCAACGAGCGGTTTTCCGCCACCACCCCTTTCCCAAATTATGAAGCCAGAGTCCCGGAAGGCTGCCCACGGATTGGCAAGAACCTTCAGGAACTCAAGTTTTGGCAGCAAACAGGCGCTACGGTGATCGCCATACGCCGGGGTGACCGGATCATTCTCTCTCCCGGGCCTTATGCTGTTTTAGAGGAGCGGGATGTATTGATGTTTGTGGGGAATGTGAACTGCCCTGATGCGGTGGCCGCCTACCTGATAAGCGAATAAGGAACAGGGGATCACAAACAAAGGTCAAGCGCTGCTTGGCCTTTGTTTGTACCCATCCATTTACGTGGATGATTCATTGCGCCATTTTTCACGTTTCTTTTCATTTGACAACTGACAACTTATTCCATATAATAAAGTTGTTGTTTAATCCATCACTACAATTGAAGAAAGGATGATGGAATGTACGTATACACCCATCAGTTGAATTGCTGTTGCCATTTGCTGCAAAACAAAGGAGGTATCGCATGATGCGAAAAATGCTGGCATTGATCCTGTCGCTGACGGTGTTCTTATCGATTGGTTCACCTGCCCTTGCGACAGACAAGGAACTTAAGGCTTCCATCACCGTATGGTTCACGCCGCTCACCAACACCATGGAAAAGGATATGGACGAGATCCTCCTGCCAAAATTTGCCGAACTCTACCCAGGCATTGAGGTGGACTATCAGATGCTTACGTGGGAGGGTGTCACAGAGAAGCTCGAAATCGCCATGAGTACGGGCACTACTCCGGATGTTTTTCTGGATGGAACGGCCCGCACGGCGAAGCTGCCGTCCACAGGGCTTGTGGAAGACGTATCCGATGTGATTGCAGGATTTGACGACTGGTATGATGCGGTGCTTTCCATCGGCAAGATGGAGGGAAAGCATTACCTGGTACCAGCCACCACCATCGCCTGCTCCGCCCTGTCTGTCAATGTAACACTGGCCAAGGAACTAGGGGTCTATGACATGCTCCCGGAAGACCGCGAAAGCTGGACGTTTGAAGACCTCTACAACTTCATCGAAGCTGCAGCCATCGCAGGAAAAGACAGAGGGATCTATGGTACTACGCTGTACGCGGGATCACAAACCAGCGATGACATCATGTATACATTGATGTTGTGCAACAGCGGCCAGATCATCAGCGAGGACGGGACACAGTGCCTTGCCAACAGCCCGGAATGTGTAGCCATCGTGGACATGCTCAAGAAAATCAATGACAATGGATATTGTGTTCCCGGCGCAGGAAGCCTTGAAGCTGATACAACATTCTTTCTCAGCGAAAAAGCGGTGCTGTGTTTCAACTCCCCTGCTGCCAATACCATGATTCAGATGAAACAAAACCATCAGGACGGTTTGATTCCCCGTGTAGCCGAGATCTGCGACTATGCGGTGCCAACCGTTGACGGGAAACCGGGCATGAACAGCGCATCCTGGGGAGCCAACTGCTTTGCCGTATTCACCAATAGCGGGGATGCGGACACCATTGCCGCTGCCAAAGCATTTGTGAAGACATTTATGGATACTCCGGAAATGGCACTGGCCATCTGGAATTACACTCCAACCTACACGCCCGTTCGGAATATTGGGCTCCAGTATGAGAATGAGGACGAACTGATTGCACGGGAAGTCGCCCTTCGCGCCGAGTGGTCAGGAAAATACAGCAACTCCTCCTTTGGTATTTTGGAAGAATACTGGCCGCAGGTAAGAACATGCTTCTATCCGGAGATGCAAGCAGTGTATGCCGGAACCAAAATGCCGCAGGAAGCAATGGATTCCTTTAAAGCGAATGTCGATAAAATCCTATCCGCCAGGTAGGGATAACAAAAAGGGATGGGAAGCGGATAAGAGACGATCCTCTTATCCGCTTCCCTTGACGAAAAGGAGGATGAAAGATTGTTACTTCCCTTGATGGGCAGACAGATGAAAAAAACGAAAAGCAATATCATCTGCTACCTGTTTCTGCTACCCTGGCTGGCTTTTCTCGCCGTGTTTACCATTTACCCGTTTGTGTACGGCATTGTGATGTCGCTTTTTAATGTGACTTATAAAGCCAGAAGTTTTGTGGGACTGACAAATTTTGCCGAACTATTTCATGACAAGATGTTTCTCAATGCCATCCATGTGACACTAAAAATGTGCGTCATCATCATTCCCGGGACCATTGTGGTTTCGCTTTGGATCGCCAGGGTTGTGCAGGACAGATGCAAACTGCTGCAGCACTCTGCGAAGTTGGTGTTCTATGTCACATCAATCGTCAGCCAGGTTGCATTGGCAATCGCCTGGAAATTTATGTTCAATCCGGCGTACGGCCTGTGTGCTTCGATATCGGATCTGCTGGGTTTGCCGCGGCTGGATTGGTTTGGCAAGGATACGCTGGTGATCCCTCTGGTGTCGGTACTGGTGATGACCTTTTCCATATCTCAGCCCATTGTCCTGTTCTCAGCGGCCATGGACAGTATTCCCAGAGATTATTATGAGGTGGCCGAGTTGGAGGGCGCTACGCGGGCAAAACAATTCTTTTCCGTCACGCTGCCGCTGATTCGGCCCACGCTTGCATTTGTAGCCATTACAGCAACGATCGCCAATCTTCAGGTCTTTGTCGTACCCTATCTCCTTACGGGAGGCGGACCCAATTACAAAACAACAACCATCCTGTACATGGTGTATCGGAATGCATTTGAGTTTGGCCGATACGGATATGCATCCGCCATGGGAATCGTATTGTTTGCGATCATCGCAGTACTGGTATTCTTCCAGTACCAGGTGACAAACTCCAGTGAACAGTATTGAAGGAGTAAAGCCGGATGAAACAGCGCAAAAGAGGATGGACGGTATCACTTGTACTATTGATGGTGATGATGGCCATAAGCCTGCTCCCGCTTTACTTGATGATAACAGGCAGTTTTAAACCCAGCATGGCGTTTTTTATGGTGCCCATGGATATGAACCCCTTTACCAATCTGAGTTTCAACAACTACTTCACGGTCTTTCAGAAGGTGGATATGTTCAAAGCGTTTAGAGTCAGCCTTTTCATCACAGGCATGACGGTTTTGATCACCGTATTCATCTCTGCCCTGGGCGGCTATGTATTCGCCAAAAAGAAGTTTTCAGGCAAGCGGTTTCTGTTTGCCCTGATGATGATCACCATGATGTTGCCAAGGCAACTGTTAATGGTTCCCAACTTTATCATCGCCAACTCCCTAAGCCTGGTGAATAAGCCCATGGGCGTGGTACTGACCAGTGTGAACGCGGCCTATGGGATATTTCTATGCAAGCAATACATGGTCTCCATCATGGATGAAATGATGGAAGCTGCCGTCATTGACGGCTGCGGTGAAATCTGTATCTTCACCAAAATCATTGTGCCCTTGTCAAGACCCGTGTTCGCGGCGCTTGCGATCTTCACCTTTATCAGCAGCTGGAACGATTTTATCTGGCAAAACATTATGCTTACCAGCAAAGCGAACCGGACGATTCCCCTGGCGCTGAGTTACCTGATTGGCTTGGCCGACGGCGTTTCCACCGTCGGACCCCAGATGGCGGGCGCTACCCTTTCCGCAGTACCGATGATCCTTTTCTTTCTTTGTTTTCAGCGGCATTTCATCAAAGGAATTTCCATTGGTGCGGTGAAGGGGTAGCGTGGCCCAGGCCGCCGGTCATCATGCGATTATTCGTTGAGAAATGCCATGGCAGCGTTCACGGCATCCACCACTGCCTGGCTGCTGAGGGTCGCTCCTGAGATGGCATCGATGTCCGTCCCCAGAGCCAGGGGGGGCTTCTTGCCGATGAATTTGCTGGTGAAGGCCAGTTCCTTCACCTGGGAGCCAACGCCTTCCGTCTCCAAGAACCGGGCCTTGCCCACCTGAAGTGCGGTAATGGTGCCCGCTTCGTCCAGGGCGATTTGAACCAGTACCGGGCCGGCGTAGCCCATCACACTGGCGCCGGCTGTTTGAGAGGATTGAGCGGCCTGGGGAGTGCCAACAATTTGCCAAAGGGCCTCCGCCGCCTGATTGACTCCGTTGACCACTGCCCGGCTGGTGATGGTGGCCCCGGAGATGGCCTGGATCTCCTGCCCAAGACGAAGGGGCGGCATCTTGTCCCTGAACTGGTCTCGAAAGCTCTCGTCCTTTGCCTGGGACCCGAGGCCCTCGGTTTCCGCGAAGGCGTCGCCTCCTACCATTATGCCACGCAGCTTTCGGTCCGGTGTAAAGCCTGCCGTTACCTGCACCGGCCCGGCATACCCCTGAAGGGTGGTGGCCACCCCATAGCCCAGCAGTGTTTCGCCCTTGCGAACCTGGCAGGCATAATTTAAAACGCTTCCCTCGGGCAAGGCAATGGCCTCAAAGCCATTTCCGTTCGGATCCGCGTCAGGAAACAACACCATCATATCTGCCCGGGCCAGGGCCAATGGCGTCTCTGCGGAGTGCTCCCCCGTCAGGGCGTTCACCAGCGCCAGCGCTCCCGCAGCTGCCAACACCAGCGTTCCCAACAGAACCCACCCTGTCCAGGTCCTTCGATTCATGAAAAATCCCTCCCCATGCCGTTTCAGCATGCGGAGGGATTCAGTTTGTTATGCATCCAGGGATCGTCTACTGGTCGGGATTGGCAGCTCCCTGATTTTTGGAAAAGGCCTTCATTCCCTCGGTCATCAGCACCTCCCGCTTCTCTCCCTCGCCCCGGACCCACAGGACTTCCACACCCAGGCTTTCCGCCAAAGCCCGGCCCTGTTCATAGGGAAGCACAAAAAGGGCTGTGGAAAGAAGGTCTGCCTGACTACCATCCTGGCACACCACGGTGACCGCATGAAACTCCGTGGTGGGCATGAGGGTGTCCGGAGAAATGATGTGATGATAGCGAACGCCGTCCAGCACAAAAAAACGCTCATAGTCGCCGCTGGTGACCACAGAGAGGTTTTCCAGGAACAGCACATCCATCGATTGATTCTGTGCCGTGGGATCCTGGGCAGCCTCAGGGTCCTGCAACCCTACGCCCCAATGAACGCGTCCGGCCCCAGGCGCTTGGCCGGCCCTCACATTGCCCCCGGCATTGATGATAAAGCTGGGCATGTCTGAGGCCAGCATCATCTGGGCCACCCGCTCCGTGGCAAAGCCCTTTGCCACTGCGCCCACGTCCAGCTTCAGCAGCGGATCCCTGAAGAACACCGTCCGGTTGGCCTCGTCCATCACCACATCCTCAAAATTGCAGTGCAGGGCCGCCTCCTTCAGCGCTTCCGGGTCTGGCAGAGAGGGAGGATTGCCCGCTTCTACCGCTTCCCGACAATCATGCCACAGGCGCAGCACCGAGCCCATGGCAATGTTGGTGGATCCCATCAGCCTGGGCTGCCATTCCCTGGCAAAGGTCAGCAGGTCCCAAAGTTCAGGGCCTACCTTCACGGGAGTCCTGGCGGCATCCCGGTTGAGGGTATAGATATTCTGGATGCCTTCATACTCATGATATCCGTCAAAAAGTTTATGAAACTTCTCAAACTCCGCCTTGGCCTCACCCGTCACCCTGTCAAAGATCACCTGATCCTCGGCATAACCCAAAATGGTGACCATGGTGTCGAAGGTATCGAAAAAAAACATGGAATACTTGTTCATCGGGCGCTGTCTGCCTTGCGCCCCACTCCCGCAGGCCGTACACAGGCACAGGCACAGGCATAACCCCAAGCATAGGAACCGTTTCTTCACAACATCCGCCCCTTCCCAACGGTCCTATTATAGCGGTTTACGGGCCTGGGTGCAAGCCGCTGACAGTCCAAGGGACCTTTCTCCCATCAATGGCAGAGTTTTCCCCATCCTTCGCGCTTTCATCCGACATCGTTTCCAAAACCCTGATGGTATACTGGTTTGGATGCTATGATATGGGGGGCGGCCTATGCATATCAGCACGGAACCGGGAGTAACACAAACCATCCCCAAAAAAATCGAATACCGGCCATCGACTCTCCGCAGGTTATGGGAAGCGGCAGGGGCCTTTCTCCAAGAAGCGGGCCCCTGGATACGATTGTCCCTTGGGGCTTTTCTGCTGCCCTTTGTAAACTGGCTGGGGATCCCCTCCCCCTGCGCGGCAGCCCTTCTCCTGGCGGTCCCCACCCGGGGTACACAGGCCCTGTACCCGTTGGCAGGCCTGGCAGCTTCCTTTCTCTTTCGTTTGATCGGCGGTACAACCCTGGACATTTGGCAGTATGCGGGCTGCATGGGCCTGTGGGCAGTACTGTTGTTTTATCGCCCCAAAACCCTTCCCAGCCTTGTGGCCATGGCAGGCCTGTCCATGCTGCCCAGGGCGGTGTCGGTCATGGTTACAGGAAATGTCCTCTCCTCCCTGCTGGCCTGCGCTGCCGTTCCCCTATGTATGGGGCTCACCCTTGCCTTTCAACGGGGCGCCGTCCTCCTGCGGGATTCGCGGCCCATTCTCTCCTTTCAGGAAAAGGCATTTGCAATCCTCCTGGCCTTGGCCATCATCTCGGGGCTGGGATACCTGCGGGTTTGGACCGTCAACTTGGGTCAGGCGGCAGCCCTGCTGTCCACCCTGGTGTGTGCCTATGCTCTGGGGGGAGCCAGCGGAGCGGCTGGTGGACTGCTATGCGGCGCGGGCCTGGCCCTGTGCGGCCATGACAGCCGCCTGGCTCTGCACATGGCCCTGGCGGGTCTGGCAGCCGGGCTGGTCCCCAGTGGCAAAAAGCGTTGGCTCAGTGCCCTGTCGGCCCTGGGCGGGCATATGGTGGCCTTTTCCCTCACCTCTTTTGCCGACCCTGCCTTGCCCCATCTGACTGCTCTGGTGGGCTGCCTCCTGTTCCTTCTGGTCAGCGAGAGGCCTATCGAAAGGCTTCGGACCTCTGGCCTTGCCGCAGTGCCCACAGGCCGGGGAATGGAGGGGCTGTTTGTGCAGCAACGTCTGCTCCGCTGGGAAAGCGCGATGCGTGCTATGTCCGATGCGCTGCCTTTGGTTGCCGGCCAGGAAACGCCGCCCCTCACCGGCCAGGATCTGGCGCCCTATCTATGCGCCGGATGCCCGGAAAGAGAGATGTGCTTTGGCCGGAACCACCCCCAGACCCGTGAGCTGCTCGACAACATGGTCAGCCAGGTCGTCATGGGAGAGTCTCCCATGGCGGACTATCCCAACCTGGGGGATTGCCCCTGCATCCGCCCGGAAGCTGTGCCCGGCGCCATGGGCCAGCTTCTTCAGGCCCGCCATGCCGCCCTGGCCTCCCAAGCCAAAGCCCGCTTTGAACGGGCCATGACCGTCACTCATCTTACCGCGATGGCCGACGCCATCGCAGAGATCCGCGCTCTTACGGGAGGCGAAACCCTGGGGGATATGCAGGCAGCCTATCAAATCAACAAAGCCATGCGGGATTTAAGCTATCCCGGTTCGCTGTGCTATGCCCGGCGGGTGGATGGGCATTTGCAAGCCGCCATTGAAACCGATGCCCTGGCGCCTCTTGGAAAACAGCCCCACAAGCTGCTGCGTCATCTGCAACAATCTGAGGGGCTGTCTCTGGGAATTGTGCGTACCGTAAAAAACCGCACGGAGCTGGAGGAGCTTCCCCTCTACAGCGTGGAGGTAGGGGTTGCCAGCCTCTGCGCGGGCCAGCAAAGCCCGTGGGAGGAGGGGCGTATCTGCGGTGATGCCATCGCTGCCAAGCAATTCCCCGGGGGGCGCTTTGTACTGCTCCTCAGTGACGGCATGGGCCACGGGCCCAATGCCCATTGGATGAGCAGCAAGACCCTGGAACTGCTGCTGCTCTGTCTGGAGGCAGGTTACACCCGCCGCCAGGCCATCACCGCCGTCAATGGAATGATTCTCTCCGGCGCAGATGCCGAGGGTTTCGCCACGGTGGATCTGATGGACCTGAGCCTATGGACAGGCGAAATTGAAAGTGAAAAATTGGGGGCAAGTGCATCCTGGCTGGTACGAGGCAACTACATCAAGCAGGTGGAGGGATCCAGCCTGCCTCTGGGCGTGCTGGAGGAGGTGGAACCCACCAGCCAGAGCTTCCGCATGCACAGCGGAGACATCCTCATCGCCATGAGCGATGGGGTGGCAGATGTACTGGGTGACAAGCAGCAGATGGAACTGACCATCTCCGAAAGCCTCTACATTCAGCCTCAGCGCATGGCCGATGCCCTCCTGCGCAGTGCGCTGCTGGCCAGCGGCGGTATCCCCAAGGACGACATGACCGTGCTCACCATGCTCATGGTGGATCGGAACCGGTCTGAGGCGGCCCAAGGGGATTGGCCGAAGGTGTAGGGGAAGTAATACTATTTCCCGCCGCCGGACACATAGCTGCCGGTCCAGTCCTTGGGAGGCGGCGTCGCAAACACCGCAGGCAGCGTCTGTCCCTCCTCAAGAACATAACCCAGGTCAAAGTCCAGGTTCACGGAGCCGCTGACCAGTGCAAAGGGGTCGCTGCGGGCCTCTTCTCCGTCCCCACCGGTAAGGCAGCTGCTGATGATGCGAAGCTGGGGTACGGGGATGGTGATGGAAAGCTGGGGATAGGCTTTGGCTTGCAGCACATACTCGCCGGGATAGATGTTTTCAAAGAGATAGTAGCCGTACGCATTGGTGGTGGTTTCCGTAGCCACCTTGCCCTGGGAGAGAAGCTGTACGGTGATGCCTGGAATACCGGGTTCACCAGCATCCAGCAGGCCGTTTTTGTTCAAGTCAAGCCAGGCCAGATCGCCCAACTTGGCGGGCCGGATCAAAAGCACGTTTTGGGCTAGCAGGCTGCGAGCCATTTTCAGCGCAAAGGCCGCGCTGATGCCCTGACCATGGTCCATTTCCACGATTACTGAAGTTCCTTCCACATAATTGGGGTCGGAAGGCTCAATAAAGATCATGCCCTGTGGCCAACCGCAGGTCAGGGAATAGCTGCCTGGCCATAGACCGTCGAAGCGGTAGCTGCCGTCTTCTCCGGTTGTGGCAGTGCCAACCGGCTTGTCGCTTCCCTCCTGATAGAGGGTGACCTGGATGCCGGAAATACCGCTCCGCTGCCCGCCTTCCTCCAGCGCAACCACCCCACCGATGCTGCTGCGGCATGCAAGTCCGGCATGAATATTCTCAAAGGTTTGCCCTTCCTCTACTTGAATGCCGCTTTGCACCATCATTCCGCCCTGGGCTTTCATGGAAGCATCCCCCTCGCCCGCAGGCTCGGACTGGGCCGGAATGGCAAAACGTACCGTATAGCGTCCCGGCCTGACACTGGCAAAGGTTACATAACCATCTTCTTTGGAGACCGCCTGTTTGATGGTCCGGCCAAGATTTTCGTCCACCAACTCAAAGGTGAGTCCAGGTAATAGTGCTTCCTCGTGAGACTGTTTCCCGCTGAGGTCTTCATCCAGCCAGACATGACCCCTGAGGGTCGCGGGTGCGACCCTGCCGATGGCGTTCTGCTCCCGGCTGATCAGCGCAGCCCAGGGACAGTTCATCTTCTGCTCAGAGGCGGTATCCAGCCGGATGTTTGTGGCCTTGATATCGGAGCTGAAAATATAGGGATCTTCCAGTTTCAACCCAAGCTGATAGTTTGCGGGGCGAAGCTGAGAGACAGCGAAATTACCCTCCTGATCCGCTTCCACCCTGGCTACTTCCAGATCTGCCCTATCCGGTGTCAAGGTGATGGTAAGGCCCGTAGCCCGTTCCTCCCCCTCGTCTTGCACCCCATTGGCATTCACATCGTGGAACAGATACCCGGTAAAGGTACCCAGACGCACACCCCCTGCCAGGGGCCTGGTGATCTGGGTGCCGCTTTTGATGGAAAACTCCTCGCTGGTGACTTCCCGGCCGCTGCCCTTCAGGGTGTTGCCCTCCTGGACGTTCCTGGCAGGTTCCACATACTCCGGCAGCAGATAGGTGAGGGTGTACTTACCGGGCATGACGCCGTCAAAGAAGTAGCTTCCGTCTGCCTGTACAGGCACAGTCAGATCAATCTCGGCATCCTGGGAATACAGCCGGACACGGACGTCCTCCATGCCCATTTCCCCCTCATCCCTGAGGCCGTTGTCATTGAGGTCATCAAAGAATATCCCGGTCAGTGTAGAGGAAGGCAGCATGCCGGCGTTGATCCCTGTGATGCTTTGGCCCATGGCAATATCCAAGGGTTCCGTCAGGCCGAACTCACCCTGAAGGCTTCGCACCCAGTTTCCGCCCTTCTCCCCGGGGCGAAAGCGGGAGAAGGCATGCTTGTCCTTGCGCTGGAAGGCCAGGATGTATCTGCCGGGCATGATGCCTTCCAGGGTATAGTTACCGTTGGCATTGGTCAGGGCAGCGGACACCAGGGCGCCTCCCTCGTCCCGCAGTTCCACCCTCACACCGGAATGTTTCTTTTCCTTGTCCTGGAGGATGCCATTGTAATTGTCATCTGCAAACACCGTGCCCTTGATGGTTGCCCCCTGGGCAACGCCCACCACGGTGACCGCGGTGCCTCCCGTACCGATGGTGATGGGTGCAACGCTTGCCTCCCTGCGCCCCTTTTGCTGGGCAAAGCGATTGGCCTGGGTGCTGTTTTCACTGGAAACAATCGTAAAGACTGATCCGTCGTCCGGCAGGATCGCCCGCAGGCGGTACTCCCCGGCCCGGAGGCTCTCAAAGGCAAAGCTGCCGTCCTCACCCGTAATCAGGCGGCCCAACGGCTCCGTCTTGACAGTCCGGTATACCTCCAGTATCACCCCGGGATATCCCGGTTCTCCCTCGTCCCGCAGGCCGTTGTAATTGAGATCCAGAAAGGCTGCTCCCTTAATGGTGCCCTTGGGGATGACGCCCACATTCTTGTTCACCACGTCCGCAGCCCCGGCGACGGGAAATTCCCGGCTGCCCTTGTTTCCTGCCACGGTGATCACCGAGCGCAAATCGCCTCCGGTCTCACTGTATCTGGCAAAGAGCAGCCCCTCGGGGAGCTGAACAATGAGGGTATATCGATCGTTGGGCAGCTGCTGAAACAGATACTCGCCGTTTTCTCCGGAAACCACAGTAAAGGTCTTTCCGCTTTTGCTTCCCTCCAGTGACAGGGGCACCCCGCCAACGCCAGGCTCCTGGGGGTCCATGATGCCATTGTTGTTTTCATCCAGCCACACCCTGCCCGAAAAAGAACCTACGGGCACGGCGGCAACGGCCGCCTGTGTAACCTGTCCGGCGACGAAGCTGATGAAATCGGATTGGGCGATGGCATCTTCCGAGGCTGCGCAGCTGACCCCCAGCCCCTGCCCCGTGCCTTTTACCGTAAAACGGTAACCATGAGGCAATGTGATTCGCAGGGCCGCTTCCCCTGGAATGACTCCGGTGATGAATGCCTCCCCTGCTCCGTCGGTGGTGCCCGAAGCCAGCGCCTTGCCCTGGGCATCGACCACCTCCACCATCACCCCCGCGATGGGTCGTTCATATTCGCCGCGGGTTCCGTTTTCGTTGCTGTCCGCAAAGGCGGCAAAATGCAGGCTGGCAGGCTCTCCCAAGGCAATATCGGACTCATGTTTCAAGGACTCGCCTTGGGTCAAGGCCAGCTCCTGGCTCACCATCACACCGCCGCTGCCCAGGGGATTTGCGGCATTCCCCACCGCAACAATGCAAAGAGTCTCCGTCCTGGCCATGGAGGCTACCCGGTAAAGCCCCTCCTGCAAATTCCGGAAAGCATAGGCTCCGGATTCATCCGTCTGGCAAGAGGCAACTTCGCTCCAGCCTTCGCCTTCCTTCTTCTGAAGAACCACACCTACGCCGCTTAAAAGCTGCTCGCCCAAGGTATAGAGATGGTCGCCATTGGCATCCACATAGGCTACACCTTCAATACTGGTCAGGTCCATCAGCGTTATGCCCGGCAGTTCCCGATCTTCTCCGGCAACAACCGTCAAGGGCATCCAGGCCATGTCTCCCTGTTGGGAGACCTTCCAGACCTGATTGTCAGCCAAAGTCTTGCCTTGGGCAAGGGGCGCGTACAGGGTGTAATCTCCCGCCACCAGGCCCTCCAATACAAAGCGCCCTTGCGCATCGGTCACCCCGCTCACCTGGTCTGTCAGGGAGGCTGCAATCACACTCTGCCCCTGGCTCACCAGGGGTACTTGTCCCTTCAGGGTTGCGGTACGGCCCAGTTCGATCGACCAGGCAGATTCCTCCCCGCTGCCCAGAGCCAGCGCTTCCTCGTAAAGGGATAGAACCTTGATTCCCTCGCCATTCACCTCCACCACAGCCACACCGGCGGGCAGTTCCAAACGAAGCGTATAAGTCCCTTGGGGAATCGATTCAAAGACAAAGGCTCCATGGCTGTCAGTATCCTGGGTCAGAATCTCTCCCCCGGGGGAGACCAATTGCACGGCAAAGCCCGCAAGGCCCTGGTTCTGCTGGGTGATCAGACCTGTTACGCGGCCCAGGGAAACAGCGCCCGCATTGATGACCACCTGTTGTCCATAGACCAGAGCCACCCCATAGGCGGCCTTGGTCCTTTCGACCATCAGGCCCTCCTGCGAGACCCAGGCCACATGGAGCTCCTGAGGCAGCTCCAGGGTCACCTGATACTCCCCGGCAGGCAGTCCGGAGAAAGCGTATTCTCCGGCAGCATCCGTGATCGCGGTGCCCAAGATCTGACCGTCCCCTTGAAGCGTCAGCAGCACACCGGCCAAGGGGGTGCGATGATCCAACAGAACCTTCCCCTGGATCAACCCTCGCCTTTCATAGCCGATGGCGTATCCCTCCAGGGGCAGTGAGGCTGCCAAGTGTTTCAGAACCCCCAAAGAGTCTGCTTCAGGAGAAATGGCTCCTTGAGGCAGTATGGCCATCAGGGTTCCCGACCGGTCCGGACTGTCCTCCTGGGCATAAATGGCAAACCTTCCGTCCTCCCCTGTGATGGCTCCATAATACACCCGGGTCTGTTCGCCTTTGAGAAGCACCCCATGACCGGCCAGGATCGCATCCTCCCGGGATTGGGTTCCGGTCCGGTCCAGGTCTTCATACAGGGTCCCTTCCACCAGGATCTTGGTAAAGGGCATGGCCTCGGTCAGAGAAATACTTTCGGAAAATTCGCAGGGCAGCACTGCATACAGGCCCTGTCTCTTGGAAAACAGCGCGTCCAGCAGGGCGTCACTGGTATGGGTCTCCGCCACAATCCTCGCACCGCCGGGATTCACAGCGGTTTTCGCCAGGTTGGAGGGATCATAGGCGCGGATCTCCACAGAATCAAGCTGCCCTGCCTTCAGAGGAACAGATATAACCCCTGCCCCCAGCTGTTCCAGGGAAAAGGCCACTATATCCTGCTCCCGGGTTCGCAACAACATCAAGTTCTCGTTCATCCGCTGCTCGTCCGCTCTTGCTCCGGCCGTCAGGCAGGCGGCCAGCATGATCCCCTCGGGAAGGTCGCCGGCAGCCTGGTCCAAGGCCAACACCAACTCATGCGCCCCCTGGGCATCCTGCCGGTGGGATGCGCGCAAGGACAGCACTGCCCGACCGTCCAGGATCGGCAGGACCATCTCCTGATCTTCGCCCCTTCCTGCGGCACTGATCAAACTGCTCCCATCAGGCGAGCTATAGCGGTATTCATAGCGCAGGCTTGAAGACAGCATCGCCTCGGACGCATTCCATCCCCCGGCAGCGGCCACAAAGGGATGATAGAGCGCCGCAGCGCGAACCTGACCCGGCTCAAAGTCGCTGGGGACCATTGCCTCGCCTGTAGCCAGGTTCATATAGGTCACCAGCGCGCCGACCGAACCATTGTCCATGACTGCCAGATTGCCGGGGGTTGCCACCTGGCCCTTGCCAATAGGCTGCCCTGCCGCATCCAAGCCCTGGACCCATGCCCCGTATCCCTGGGTCAGCCCGCTGACTGAAATGCTTTCCACCATCAGCGCACCCTGAACCTCCATCCTCTGCCCCTGCTCGTCCCGCAGGGCGGTGGGGATCAACATGACCGCAAGGTTATACAGGGGGAGATCTGAAGACCGCTTCATTACCGGGCTCAGGATGATGGTGGAAAAATAGGTGTCCGTGTCGGAGTCCTGCTCCTGGGAAAAGGGCTGTGATTTCACCACCTGGAGTTCCACCTGGCCCTGGACATCGGGCACCGGCCGGCTGACCACAAGAACCTGCGTAACCTGCGTTGGATCCCCGAAATAAGTGGAGACGGAAAAAGCCTGGGGCTGCTGATTGGGCAGGGTCCCCTGGCTGGAACGAAGTTGGACCAACTGATATTCGCCATTGGGCAATGCCCGCTGCGAGAAGTACCGGCCCTGCTCGTCGGTAGCAAAGCTAAGCTGCATGTTTCCCTGGGCATCCAGCACCATATATTCGGCCTGGGCTGCGGGCTTCCCGCTCCCCTGCAGGATATTCTCCACAGAAAAAAGACCCTGGGCCGCATAGGCCACGGCGGTAAAATGGTTGCTCTCCCCGGCGGTTAGGCTCACGTCCATTGTTCCCTGGCAGACAAAGCCCTCCTGGAAATCCTCCATCACCGGTGTAAGCCGCAGCTTCTGAGGAGCGGGGGCAGGAAAAACCAGCATATCGCTTTCCCCTTGCTCCCTTTGTTCCTGCGTGGGGTTGGCACGAATCAACCCTAAGGTCTGTCCCTCAGGAGTGCTGACTTCAAAACGCCCGCTGATGGACAGGCTGCGCCAGGCATTTCCATCATCCGTGGAAAGGCCTTTCAGGCTCACCGTCAGGGTGGTTTGCCCCTCCTCTGCCCAGGCGGTGCTTCCCAGCGCAAATGCCAGCAGAAGGCCAACTGCCAAACAAATGAAAAACAAAGACCCCCGGCCCTGTTTCCATAGCCGCCCGGGGTTCACGGTGAAGCTCATTCTTCTCTCTTCCTCCGCCCATAAAAATAGCGCAAATACTTGCATTCAAACAAGTTTATACTAATGCAACGGGGTAGGTTTGTCAATAAAGGCAGGGGATTTGTAAGGAAGGTTACGGCCTTGCAACGTCCTTACCAGTCGATTTGTGTTTGACTATCCCCTCCTCCATGGTATAATGGCATAAGGGAAGAATTGGAAGCCATTCGTCCCTTTTCTTTCTATCCAACTCAAGGGGGACACACGCATGGCGCTAGAACGAAAAACGGTCATTATCACAGACTCATCCTGTGATTTAAGCGATGAGCAGCTTGCTGCCCATCACATCCGCATGATTTCTCTGCGGGTAACCTGCCAGAATGCGGAATACCGGGACCGGATTGATATCGACCAGGAGGAGCTCTATGAGCTTCTGGAGAGGGAACTGCCCAAAACCAGCCTTCCCCTGCCGGAGGATGTAACCAATCTCTATGACGAACTTGTCGCAGAGGGCGTGACGGATGTGATTCATCTGAGCATTTCCTCCGGTCTCAGCGGCACCTGCCACATGGTAAGGATGCTGGCGGAAGACTATCAGGACCGGATGAACATCCGCGTGGTGGATTCCCTCACCCTGTCCACAGGCCTGGGCATGATGGTGCTGGCTGCGGCCAAAGCCCTCCAGCAGGGCCTTGGTGTAGAGGAGGCCATTCAAAAAGCCCAGGTGGTGCGAAGCACACAGCTAGGCACGTTCGTCATCCGTACGCTGGAGTATCTCCGCAAAGGCGGCCGCATCGGTTTGGTGGAAGGCGTGGTGGGCAGTATTTTGCAAATAAAACCCGTCATCTTTGTCAACAAGGAAGGTGTCTATGAGACCCTGGCCAAGGCCCGCGGCTATAAGAATGCCATTGAAGCCATGGTACAGGAGGCCGTGAGGTACTTTGGCCAAGCCAAGCTCAGCCTCTCCGTGGTCCACGGCCATGCCTTGGAGGATGCCCAACTGCTTCTGGAGAAGCTGAAGGCTCAACTGAACATCGCGGAATCGTTCATCAGCCCGGTCAGCCCTGTTTTGGCCATCCACACCGGTCCGGGTCTTCTGGGCATTGTGGCCAACAAGATGGAGTAGACCGACAGGGCTGGGGATACAGCGGCAGATCCGGGCAAGCGGGCTGGGAAGCCCTTATCTGAAAGGGTTCCGGCCTTATGAGATACAGATCCAGCGAAACCTCCAGCTGAACAGTAAAAACGCAATCCTGGGAGCAGACCGGCGGGGAGCACAACCGCACGCAGGGAACGATCACCAAGGTATGCCGCCAGCATTCCGATGGGGCGCAGGTGGGAGACAGGCAGGTTTCCACCTCCACCACGCCGGCACCGGAGAAGAAGCAGCCACAGGCATCCCTGATCTGGCAGCAGACCGGAATGCAGACCCGAATGCACAGCCGGGAGCATGGCCCGGAATTTTCCAGCGGCATCCACCAGGGGTTGGCGCCGCTTTGCTGTACCATGAGCAGGGAAAAGGGAGCCTGAGCCCGGCAGGGCAGGTCGGTAACGGTTAGGTGTGTGCACAGGGACGGGAAGCATTTGCGTTCGGAGCAGATGATTCTGTCCAGAAGCACGTTGGGTCCGGTAATGCACTTGGGCGGCCTGGGGGGTCTGGGAACCCTGCAGTCGGATGAGGGTGGTTTGCAATCACAGGGATCATGCGAGGAGAAACGAGTCTGGCCGCAGACCTGACAGCCACAGGCCTGATGTTGCATAAAGATTCCTCCTTGATGGGCGGGATAGGCCGGATGCAGCCTCCATACAAAGCCCGCATAGGGGCTGTGTGTTCCAGACCATCCTATGCGGGCAAGAAGGAAGGGTGAGCAATCATGGCTCGCTCACGGCTTCGGCCGTAGCAACTCCCTGGGAGAGGGTAACCAAAATCCCATAGGCCGCATCCTGGGTAACCGCAACCCCGGCATCCACCGCCCACAGAAGCTTGATAACCTTCGGGCTTGGGGTATCCGGCTCCTCCTGGCTGTTGGTGGAGATGACCGCCCACTGAGGCCGTACCGTGCCAATGAGGGCGCTGGAACTGGCATCGTCCTCCCCGTGGTGCGCGACCTTGAGCACATCCGCCTTGGGGATTACTCCGGCCCGAAGCAGTTCTTCCTCCTGGAGAAATTCCATATCTCCGGTGAAAAGGATGGTGCCGTCCGGGCTGTCCAGCAGCATGACCAGGGAATTGTTGTTCTCGCTGTCCGGCGTCAAACTAATGGGCCCCAGCACGGTAAAGCGGGCTTCTTCTCCTGCATCCAAGCTGTCCCCGGCAGAAAGCCAGGTAAAGGGAATCTGATATTTCTGGGCGGCCTTATACACAGGATGATCCTTGTCGCTCTTTTCCGTATGCAGCATGGGAGTATAGAGATGCTCCACCGTTACACCGGATTTAAGCAGGGGTTTGAGCCCGCCCACATGATCCTTGTCCGTATGGGTGACAAACACCCCTGCCAGGGTTTCTACGCCGAAGGTGTCCAGCGTGCGGAGCATGGCGTCCGCCGCAGCCTTGGAACCTGTGTCGATCATCCAAATTTCCTTCCCCAGAAACACCAGAGCGCAGTCCGCCTTCCCCACATTGAGAAACAGGACCGAAGGTGTGTTGGAATGCCGGAGGGGGCGTAAGCCTTCCGGAGCCTCGGCATGGGCACCCGAGCCCTTTAGATGAACCTGGGGGGATGTCAGGGCAATGGCCAACATGCCCACAAACAGGATGCCGATTGCCACAAGATGGTTCGCCTTCATCCGCCGCATGATCCTCTCCTCCTTCCGATCACCTGATTCTACCACATTTTCTCCTAGAGGAACAGTGAGGGCAGCTTACCGCATCTCCCCCGTGACAGGCCCCGGAAAACATAGTATACTGGAGAAGCATGCATCCCATCCATCCATGAAAGGAACGATATCATGAGCATCCTGACTGCGGCGCTTCTGGGCTTCATCCAAGGGCTGGCTGAGTTCCTGCCCATCTCCTCCAGCGGTCATCTAAACCTGTTGCAGGCTCTCTTTGGGATTGGCATGGAGCATCAGCTTCTGTTCAACA
>Ga0123335_1003763_pt1 | contig 20599 bp, 13 predicted proteins | sample BiotimSIPDNA_2_FD_89707 | JGI IMG/M metagenome (GOLD analysis project Ga0123335, IMG submission 89707) | Anaerobic biogas reactor microbial communites from Washington, USA - Biogas_R2 time_0 SIP DNA | ecosystem: Engineered > Bioreactor > Anaerobic > Unclassified | place: Washington, USA...
CAATCAACGGTAACATCCACATGCCTTCATTGGCTTTCAACATCAATGGAAACAGGTAAAAAACAATGATAAGACTCCGGAATCTATTCATCATAAAACTTTTAGGTCATTAATAATCGCAAAATATATTTACTACAAACTATTTTCTTTAAAATCAATTTCCATCTGAGTATTGAAAAGCTGGAACGACCGCCGGTGGTAAATTGAAAGACCATGGCTGACAATAGCAGCTCTGTGAAGTTTAGTTGCATAACCTTTATTCATATCCCATCCATAACAGTCACACTCTGTATGCAGTTTCTTCATGTACTCATCGCGATATGTTTTTGCCAATACAGAAGCAGCTGCAACCGAAGTGTAAATAGCATCACCTTTAACTACACATGTATGAGGAATATCCCTGTAACGGAAAAATTTATTTCCATCAACTACAATATGGTCAGGCCTGATTGTAAGCTTGTCGAGTGCATGGTGCATCCCCAGTATCGATGCTCTGAGAATATTTATTTCATCGATTATCAGATTATCAATAAAAGTAACTCCATAAGCCAATGCCACATTTTCTATAACCATCCTTAACCGTTCTCTTGTTTCAATGTTGAGTTGTTTCGAGTCATTCAGTTCAGGATCGTGGAAATCTGAAGGCAAAATTACCGCCGCTGAACAAACAGGCCCGGCAAGACAGCCCCTTCCGGCCTCATCACAGCCAGCCTCAATTTTATCAGGGTCCAGAAATCTTTTCAACAATGTTTTCAATCTTACATTACCAAAACTACTGAGGGCTGTGAATTTAAAAAAATTCAACCACCTGTACAATGATTAAGAAATAATCATCAACGATAACAATAAAACCATATCTTTTTACCTTTGCATGGATAATCGAGCAATCTTGAAAAAGAAGTTTATCTCCAATCTCAGCTTTCTTGTTTTCTTAAACGGCATAGTAAAACCCCTTTATGTTTTCGGGATCGATCGTGTTGTACAAAACAATGTGGGGCCTGAAGTGTATGGCAGTTATTTCGCCCTTTTCAACACTGCTGTTATCTTCCAGATTTTCCTGGATCTGGGCATCGAAAACTTTATACGCCGTGATATTGCCCAATATCCGAAAATGATACGCCGATATCTGCCAGGCGTAATCTTCCTGAAACTTTTACTGTTGATTCCATATACCATTATATGCCTTCTGGTCGCATTCAGTATGAAGATCAGCGCAGGGGAATTTCCTCTTTTACTGATTTTATTACTCAATCAATTTCTGGCGTCATTTATCCTTACCATGCGTGCAACATTGGGAGGCCTCCAGTTTTTTAAAACTGAGGGTATTATTTCTGTGCTCGACCGCTTTTTGATGATTATATTTATGGGATATCTACTATTAAACCCTGTTACATCCGCAAACTTTAAAATAATCTGGTTTGCCCTGGTGCAAACTTTCGCTTATGCTCTGGTACTTGTAATTTCTTTTTTTCTGGTAAGAAGTAAATCTTCACTTCACATACAATTGAATATTCTGCAGCTGATACCGATCATGAAAAAACTTTTGCCTTATGCACTTTTGTATCTGCTTATGGCTATTTACTACCGTATCGATCCGGTTTTATTAAGAATTATGCTTCCCGATGGGGCCAGGCAGGCTGGCATATTTGCCCATGCTTTCAGAATTCTCGATTTTATGTCGAATTATGCGTTCCTGTTCCCGATATTATTACTGCCAATTTTTTCGAGGGACCTGAAACTAAAACAACCTGTGGGTGATTTGTTGCAACTTGCCTGTATGATACTAATGATCCCATCGGTAAGTGTTTTGATCCCCACTATCATATACCGTCATGAACTTTTTGATGTGCTATACCATGAGAGTATCCTTGTCTCAGGCGATATTTATGCATTCCTTACGATAAGCTACCTGGGTATGTGTTTTTCATATACATTCGGGGCCCTTCTCACCGCTAACGGCAATCTCAGGCAGCTGAATTATATGGCTGCCGGGACTGTTGTCATAAGTATCGTTCTAAACATCCTGTTGATCCCGCGCTATAAAGTTTATGGTGCTGCCATAGCAAATGCCTCTGCACAGATATTCACCATTATTTATCATATCGTACTGGCAAGAAAAGTTTTCAACCTGAAAATGCAATATAGACTTCTGGCAAGGGTTGTTATTTTTCTCATATTATTGTTATCAATATGTCTGATTTTCAGGTATTTTATTAAAACCTGGGTAATCAGTTGTGTCCTTATGGTTGCATCAGGACTTTCATTGTCAATAACATTGAAACTTATTAATATTCAAAGCCTTGCGAGGGGATTTCTGCGAAAGCATGATTAGAAAAGCTTTGCAGGCCATGCCAGATGTTAATAAATACCATTTCCTGCCATGCCATAATATTGTATTTTCGGGATAGTTCAACACCACATGATCTGATGTATGCGGAGAAAACCAAAGGCAGATGAAAGCCTGAAAAGAAAAATAACACATACCTTAAGGTTCAATTCCAGGGAACAGGGTGCCATTGAGCAGTACTGCCGCAGGTTTAAAATAAAAAACAGGGCAAAATTTATGCGTGAAGCAATCATTACAGAAATTCTCCAGCGCTTCGATAAAAATTATCCTACTTTCTGGGACGACAGCCAGCTTCGCCTTTTTTAGATCAGGAATTTATGAGCTTGGAATATTGAGATGAATCGAGCAACTCATCTATTTCTGAAGGGTTTTCGGGTTTAATCTTAATAAGCCAGCCATCATTATAGGGATCTTTGTTGATAGCTTCGGGCCCGTCATTAATATTTTCGTTTACTTCCAGCACTTCACCAGATACCGGCATGAAGAGATCTGAAACTGTCTTCACCGCTTCAATTGTTCCAAACACGTCACCTTTTTTCAGTTTCTCACCCTTGGTTTCAATTTCAACAAAAACGATATCACCTAACTCCCCCTGGGCGTAATCTGTAATCCCAACGATGCCTGTATTATCTGATTCGATACGAATCCATTCATGGTCTTTTGTATACCTGAGATTTTGAGGAATGTTCATGGTCTAATAATTAATAGTTCGACCTGTAAATATACAAATATTGATCAAAGCGCTTACATAAAACTAAAGTCTATGGAACTATAATGCCAACCTCAGGCTTAATCCGAAATTAGTTTCAGCTGTCCGGTAGATATCGGAAGTATGAGGTACGTTCACTTTCCTGTCGAAGAACAATTGAACACTGAGATTTTTACTGAAAACATAATCAGCAGTAAAACTATATGTTGTGGCATTGGCACCGGTTGTTATTTGTTGTGTGCCGAGAACCCCATCATTTTCAACGATGTCGATCTGGCGGATAATGGTCATATTATCCCTTAAGGTAACGTCGAATCTAACATTCAGGTCACTCTTAATTTGTTTTTTGGTGCCTCCGGCTGTTATATTCAAGGGGACCTCTTTAAATCTGTAACCTGCACCAATTGTATAATCTCTGTTCCTGGTTTCGTTAACCTGGTTATTGCTCATGGTTAATAGTATCAGTCTGCTTCTGCTGATTTCAAATTTTGTAAGCAGGTTGTTGTTCCACGACATATCAATTCCTATGAGCGGCCTCAGGTCTTCCTTAATCGATGCTGAGCTATACAGAAAACGTGATATATAGTCGTATTGTGCATCGCGCAGCATTTGCCTTACTTCATCCCCGCCACTGAAGTAATTGTTTGTCCGGGTGTCGAAGAAATTGACATTGGTAGCGAAGCCTGTTAATGAAAAAGTGGATTTGTAAGTATGATTAATAGTAAATGATTTAAAATATTTCTTTATGAAATCCAGGTCGGTCAGCTTATCAATTGTTACTTTCCAGTTTGGCATCATGCCCCAAAAGAAAGTTGAAAGGGAAATATTATTAGGATCAATACCCGTATATGCTGCAAGGAATGCAGGCACCAATACATCCTGTGATGTAGGTCCGAAACCGTCGAAATATTTATCTGACCGGCCGTTATATAAAGTATAATTTTCACCTGCTTCATTCGATTTCCTTCGGTACAGTCTGGCGGATATTATTGGCCGGTTATTCAGGAACCTGTCATAACTATGAGAATAAATGTTTTTTTGTTTCGGATTTTCAAATGCAGTTGCCAGCGTTATCACAGAAATAGAAAAGCTCCCTCCCGTGTAGATATGGTCAACAAAATAGCCATTATAATTCGCCAGAGTATTATCGCTGAAGAAAAGTTGTTCGTTGAATTCAGAATACGAACGGTTTGCGGTAAAATCGATACGGAAACCTTTAAAAGGTTCAAAAGAAGTTCTCAGATCAAGCTGAGTTGTGCGGTTGAATTCAAATGGCCTGCTGAAGGTGCTTTCTTCGGTGAGCCAGTCCCTGTCTATAAAATCACGAACAATACCTGTATCCTGAATGCCCAGAATAAAAGGATATCCGGGAGCCCCATTAAAATCTTTTGTGCTCAGACCGAAATAATCCGGCTCAGGTTTAAAGCCTGGCAATATACTCCCGGTCGATTGCGTCCATCCGATATTAAAAGATTTAAAACCTGTAATTAACATCATGGTATGATCCGCAATAAAAATAAACGGGTTCACTCCTTTAGGTATTTTTCCAATTATTACAACTGTTACACCTGTAAGATCGTCAGGAGCAGTAATAACAACTTTATTTTCATTTTCTATGGAAGTATTTACCGTGACCTCATTTCCTGCAGCATCGATTACCTGAATGGTAACATTCTCTGTTTTAAGCTTATGAATTATGTTCTTTGGTTCATCCTTCCTGAAAAAAGTACGTTTTTCAAACCTCACCTCCTTATATTTTATGTCCTCAGTCTTTTTGGCTGATCTGGAAGTTGTTTTTTTTGCATATTTGGTATCAAGCCTTTTAAAATAACCCACCTTACTATAAAAGCTTTTCAGGCTTAAGGTACTGTTAATCTTAAATGTATTGGAATTTTTAATGGTGTTGCCCAGATCCTTACCGGGAACAACATCACCTTTAATCCAGTTATAAGTTGTTCCATAAGAGGCATTGGCACTCACCCAATTGAATATTGGAATTTTATTAATTGGGATGGTATAGGTAGCATCCATCTTCTGAAGGAAATTCATGATCCTTCCACCCTCACTCATACTTTCCCAGACAGATTCCCTCCAAAGATCGTTGTTTGAAATAAAAAGGTCCTGCTGACCGCGTAGTTCGTCAATTCTTGAATCGGCAGTTGCAGAATAATCAAATTTCAATGATCGGGTAAGGTCCCATTTCATCTCATAATTTCTTGTCCAGACAAAATCTTTGTTAACTGTAGGCTCAATCAGCAATTCAATATCCTCATAAACATTCCGCATCTTCATTTCCTGATAGTTTCTGTCAAGTACAGTACCAAAAGTAAATCTTGAAGGATATGGATTAAAATTGACATCTTTGACCAGCTTCAGTGCAGGTTTTTTCAAAAGTTTGGACTTCGTCTTCCTGAACGGTTCAATAGTTTTCGGACGGGTGCTGAAAACATAATTCAGGCCGGCATTATACCTCCACAAATTGTTGTATTCGGTAGTGTAGTTATGTGCCAGGGTTTGGGTATAACCTGCATTAAGAGTGAGATTAGCAGGTGACAGCAAGTTCAGTTTTTTTAACCGCTTATTCCAGCGCATGTTGGTAATATTGATACTCGTACGGGAGATCACATCCTGAGAAATATGCTTCAGGCTGTCCTTTTCTGCTTTGTTTTCGGCTTCTTTAAGTATCTCTTTAAATGTTATGTCAGGATCGCGCGGAAAATATTCAGGAGTTATTATGGTTTTTGACGTGCCGAAATAAAGGGGAATGGAAACTGATGCTTTTTCGGGGAAGAATTTTCCGAGTTCAAGGTTGCTGGACAGATCGTATTGGTCTGTTTCTTCCATGGCACGTTCCAGCACTTTCTCTTCAATACCCCCGAAACCCGGTGTTGTGCGACTACCTGCAACATTAACAATACCAAAGTCAGCCAGCTGGGCCTGTATACGCCCGTTTGCGGCCCATCCGCCACGGTTATTAAAATCGGTAAGCCTTAATTCATTAAACCATACTTCACCGGATTTCGGAAGGCCATCATTATTGCGCTCGAAAGAGTTTATATCGCCCGGATTCCTGATTCCCACCATAATCTGCCTGATATTTGCAAGATTTGGGTTCCCTTTAACTTTTATTATGCAACTGGACACACGTTCTTCGATCCTGTCCTGCTTTATATAAACCGATTGCACGGAGTAATTATTCGGATCAGATTCCGCCAGCCTGTTACGTTCTTTTTTAAGCTCCACGAATTGGTCAAGGTCTATTACGATATCATTTTTCCAAACTTCTCTCTGGGAAAGGATCCCTCCATTTGCAGCAACTGTAACTTTCAGGGGAATTTCATATTCATAATAATTATTCTTATAATCAGACCCTATCCTTATAAAGGCGGATATCTCATAATCGTCAAGTGCGGTATAACCAGGCAATGCCTCGGCATGAAGGAACATTTTAAGTTTTTTATATTGTCTCAGATCGAGTTCAACATTCTTAAATACTGCCCTGGCGTCCCCGTCTTCCAGGTCAATAATTTTCAGTGATAATGCCTGCTCGTTCTGATGTGCAATCTGGGGGTTTCCAGGATCTGTTACCCTGTCGATTCCCGGAGGTAAAACATAGTTGATAGGAACTCTTTGTGAATTCTCTTCAATATTTACCGCCGACACTTCAAAATCACCCATTCCCGGCTGAATTGTTACATCAGGACCTGTTTCACCAATATCAAAATTATACCTCCTCCATTCGCCTCTGACAAGATTCAGTGAAGCAAATCTAAGTATTACAGGTTCGCTAAATCCTGCAAGCATCAACCGCATAAAACGAATCGATTTAAAATCATCGATATCGCCTACTTTTCCATCCCATAAGGCCAGGGGTATTCTTACCTGATACCACGTTACAGGATCCATGTCTTCCACTTCAACCTCTATCATGTCGACAATGAAATTCCGGCCAACATTTTCAAGGTCTTCAGGTCTCAGACTAACCTTATACTGAAAATAACTTTCAGATGAGGAAGAATTAACAGTATTGTCACGGTTGATGTCTTCCATGTCGGGATCGCTGACACTTGAAGATGTATAATCCTGATTGCCGCTTTCAAATGGAGAATTCCCTTCCATATTGTTATAATTCTTATAACGCTTGATAATACCATCCTGCTCCGAATAATCTTCTGCCAGATAATATTTATAATTATCTGCTGAAACATCATTTTTCAGTATTTCAAGTGCTTCATCAGTAACGCTAACTGATTCCAGGAAGTCGCTGAAGTGTGCAATTTCATTCTCATCGCTCAACCCGTCAAGACCAACATCCTGCATTTCGCGGCCTTCATCTAATGCAAATGTATTGGTGTATGCCTGCTGTGTTGGATACCTGGCCCATATTGATGTAGCTGTAGATACGGTATCATCTTCGGAGTAAGGGAGCCCACCTTCGAATGATTTACGGTTATCGGGAAGAATATCTTCTGAAACCTCACCAAGCTGGATGTAAAAATCACCTCCACTGTGGTTTTCATTTTCACCAAAAGGATCCATCATCCAGAATTCAATGAATTCAATGTTTGATGTTTCGAAGTCACTGTTGACAATCTCACGCATCAACCCTCCCCAACGCCTTTCAGGATTTGTGAGTTTTAAATCGTTTGTGATGCCAGGGTCATAATTATAGGGTCCTCTTTCTTCGGGATAATAAGCAATATTAAATATGGATATGTGATTCTCGCCCGGATATGGGTTTTCCTTTTCAGGAAATATTTCATCTTCCTTTATCCTTCTGGCATAATGACTTCCAAGATCTTCTTTTATTCCCTCGGTATTTGGGTTTAAGCCCCCTCTGTCATCATAAAAGAGAGGATCGATGGTATACCAAGCTATTTTAGCACGGCCGTAACCAATGGCAAGGCCTTCAGCAGAACTGTTGTAGAAGTCAGGGTTGTTGATCGGCGGACTCGACAGATACCAGTTATAGTAAGTCTTCAGCTCAATCTTTGTCTGAGCTGCCTCAAAATCGTCGATATAGGCTACAGGCTCTTTTCCTTCCTCTTCTTCAATGGCCTTTGAACTGCCTGGTATTAAATGAGCAAACTCTCCTTCAAATACTATACTTGATGGTTGTTTGGTTTCAATAAAGGGTATCTTGTCAACAAGGGTTGTAAGGAATTGACTCTGCGTACGATATGATGTATTTAATCCCCAGATTGTATTGGATATAGGCTCATCACCCATATTAACTTTTTTGGTATACGGGGTTTCCGTAAGGTTCATAATCGTAGCTCCGATATTGAAATTTTCGGAGAAACGGTAATCGAGATGTGTGCCCAGCAATGTTTTTGTCTGCAGGTTAAACATCGAGTTACTTTCAAGGGAAATTTTTATGGGTGTACCTGACTCCACAAGTCCCTGGTTTATTATCTTCACCCGTCCCAGCGTGTAATCCACCGTATAATCCTGGTTCTCAATCAGTGTCTGGCCTCCGGCACTAACAATCACAGATCCTCTGGGAATGTTCATCGCATTGAGCTGAATATCTGAACCAGAGGATGCCTGATATTGTCCTTTCAGGAAAAATTTGCTCTTTTCGGCCACCTGCTCAGCTCTTGTCCGGGTTGAATCATACAATTCTTCAAATACATACTTGTCGGCAATTCTGCTGGCCTCTGAAGAGGCTTGAACACTATCGGTTATTTTTCTCCTGAGGTCGCTGCCGAATGGCTCCAGTAAAGGAAAATAGATCCTGCCGTTTCTTGAATTGATAGTAAGGCCTTCAACATAATCGAAGAAACCATCAGGGTTTGGTTCATTCCTGGTATCGAGATTATCCAGTTCAAGAACTTTAAGAAGAGGTTGTTTTTGAACATCCGGTGAGATGTGGTTCTCATTTACTTCCGATATATAGTTAACAGGGACTCCTGTTTTGTCATTTCTGTAAAGAACATTTAATACGAATTTGTCAGATTTTACCTGGTATGCGCCAATAGCATATACGTTCTTCATCATAAGGTCCCAGTTGGGATATTTTGGCGAGGACGTGGTCCCTCTCAGGAGTTTAACAACGAGCACAGCACCCTCCGGGCTGCTAACTTCACTGGATATCTCACCAACTTTATATATTTTACCCCGGTAAGAATAGGTAAATGCAACTGCAAGAATTTCACCGTTCCTGAGAGGAGAATTAAGAGAAATAAAGCCCAGTTGCTCATTCAGTGTATATTCCCTTTCCGACAAAGGTCTCGCGCTCTCAAGATAATAATAATCCCTGCCCGATTTGAAAGTATTTTTGCTGAATGAAAGGATGGCTGATTCTACAGTTTCTTTACGTCTTAAGGAATTTATATAATTCCCTGAAGTCAGTGTACCATATAGGGCATTGTTGTCGTTCGAAGTTGGCGGCGAATTACGCGTGTTAACAGGGCCAATGATGTCTTCACCTGCTAAATAATTCGGGTCGCCTTCTTCATTGTTGCCTTCTCCCAGATCCATAAAAGCCGCAATATTCCTTACATTGGTGTAGTCAGTTTGCTTATTTACAACCCACACTTCAATCTGTTGTATTCGCACCTGAGATTCTATAGCCGGCAGGTTCGACAACCAGGAGTTATAGTTTTCGCGGAAAAAGTGCGAGAGAAAGAAGTGCCTGTTTTCGTCATAATCAACCGCATCAATTTCAAATTCAGAGATCTGGGCCCCACCTTCCACATTAATCGTCTGCGATTCGCCCTGCTGATGGCTTATCACGCTGGTAACAGTAAGTTTACCAAACTGCAGTTCAGTTTTAAGACCAAAAAGGCTTTGGCTACCCGTTATCAAAGAGCCGGGCAAAGTTAACGATACATCGCCGGCTTCTATTTTTTTAATTATCTCATCTTCTTTGCCTGTATATTGCAGCTTTGTTTTATTCTCAAAAGCAAAGGCTGCTTCTGTATTATAATTTAAACCGACTTCCATTTTGTCGCCTATAGAACCGGTAACGTTCATCTGGATCTTCGACTCGAACAGAAAAGATCCCTGGCGGCGATTTCTCTCAGACAAATAGGTATTCTCATTTGTAGAAATATTATAGCCGAAAATCATCTGGGCGCTGCCTTTCGGGGTTATATTGATAACATCGGTCCCAAAAACTTTATCTACTGCCTCGTTTCCCAACCTCAGGTTTTTCATAAACGATGGCCCTGCCACCGATTCTTCCCTTGCCTTCTGATACCAGTAGTCGCGTTTCGCACGATCCATGTCATACTTTCTGTACTCATCAAGCGACATGGATGATGGCTGCCGGAGTTCAATTCTTCCGACTTTTTCTGTAAAAACATACCGCCCGGTTTCGGGATCGTACTCAATATCGCGTGTTAGATTTGAAGGTTGCTGGAGTAAAGGAGACCGTATTCCGGAAGTTGGAAAATGACTGCTTTCGGCAGGAAATTTCAATTCTCCAAACCGTGATGTATCGGAAGGTGTGGGCTGGGCAATAATGGAGCCTTGAAAAAGGAACAGGATAACAGAAAATAAAAGTCCGGAAACCAGCATTTTACCTGTTGTGGAAATGATATCTGATGTTTTTTCCTTAATTATCCGCACACAGTCTGAATTAAGCTATAATATTTTCAAAGCCTGCTTAATTAAATCTTCGACAGGCATGACAGCATTTTGTAACAATAGTTTATCTATTACTTTCTCCGATTGCTTTTTTGAAAAACCAAGTATCTCCAGTGCAGATAACGCTTCTTTTTTTATAGTATTGTCTGGTTGTTTGAATATTTGCCCGCTTTCGGCAGTTTTTGAAACTTTATCTTTAAGGTCCACAATAATCCTCTGGGCTGTCTTTGCACCAATACCTTTTACAGCCTGCAGCTTATTATAATCACCCTGTGCAATTGTTTCCTCAACCTCATCGGGCGACATTGATGACATTATCACCCGGGCAGTATTTGCCCCAATCCCCGAAACAGAAATCAACAACCTGAAAACTTTTCTCTCCCTGGCTGAAAAGAACCCGTAAAGAAGGTGGGCATCTTCGCGTACTACCTGATGCAGAAAAAGTTTACAACTGGCAGCACCCTGTAAATTTGAATAACTGTAAAGGCTTATATTGATATTGTAGCCAATGCCATCTACTTCAATAACTACATGCGTCGGCGTTAATTCTGCAATATCACCTTTTATATAATCGTACATAAAAGTCCTCCCCCTTGGATTTAAAAACAGTAGTGCAATTATAAGAATATTAAAGATCAGATATGTCGTATGATTTTAACTGATTTGAAACAAGGGATTTATACTTATTACGGTTGTTAAAGATGTCGCATGCAAAATAAATAGCTTTTCTGAAAGAATCAGGGGATGCTTCGTTTTTGCCTGCCATGTCAAAAGCAGTACCGTGCGCCGGGGACGTACGTATTACAGGTAAGCCGGCTGTGAAATTTACACCGCCTTCGGTGCTCAAAGCTTTGAAAGGTACAAGTCCCTGATCGTGGTATATAGCCAGAACCGCATCAAATTTTCTCAACTGGTGGGAGCCAAAAAACCCATCGGCAGGAAAAGGTCCGAAAGCCAGGATATTCTCTTTAAAAGCAGTTTCAATAGCAGGTATAATTTCGCGCTGCTCTTCATCTCCGATTATTCCATTATCGCCTGCGTGAGGATTAAGTCCCAAAACTGCTATGCGTGGTTTCCTGATGCCAAAATCCTGGATAAGTGATGCATTCATAATCCTTATTTTCCTCAGGATACTATCCTGGGTAATATATTCGGAAACTTTGCTGATGGGAACATGCCCCGTAACAACGCCCACCCTCAGGTATTCGTTCACCATAAACATCAGTGCACCAGGTGAGTTGAACTTGTTTTCCAGGAATTCTGTGTGGCCGGCAAAATTAAATTTATCCGACTGAATATTGTATTTGTTTACAGGTCCCGTAACAAGCACATCAATTTTATTATCAGCGAGGTCCTGGGCAGCCATTTCCAGGGCCTGGACCGATGATACTCCTGCATAATCTGCTGATTTTCCCAGTTCTACACGTATTTCTTCATCAACACAATTGATGATGTTGGGCTTTTTAGGGTTTGCCTCATCGGGGTTTTTAATAATATTAAAACTAAAATTATCGATATTTAAAGTTTTCCTGTGGTAAGCCGCAACCTTTGGCGAACCGTAAACAACCGTGGTGCATAAATCCAAAACCCTGTTATCAGTCAGTGCTTTTATAATAACTTCATAACTGATGCTATTGATGTCGCCATGTGTGATCCCGACAACTATTTTATTATGCTTCATGCTTGTTTTAAGTTTCCCTGAATATGTTGGAGATTATTTTCTAAAAATACTAAAGTTCCTGATAAAATTTAATAGGCACTATTGAGCTTTGGCACTACCTCCGCCCGTGCTGCCTGTATCATCAATTATTTTTAACGAATATACAATTGCTTCCACCTGTTGCATGAGATCTCTTTTTTTCTCACCGGGGCCATATACAAATCCTTCAACAGTTACTATCCGGTTTCTTTTTTCATCGAGCTGTGAAAGACTTACAAACGGACCACCCATGATAAGACCGTCCTGCATACGCCACAAACCTCTGATTTCGGCAGTATAATGTCCATTATGTTCAAATGCGCTGTATATTGGCGGAAATAAACTTTCAGTTGTCATATACGACCCTTCTATTTCTCCCTGTACATTCTGTTTAACCACACTGTTTCTCTTTTTAACTAAAAAATCGCGGCTGAAAGTATTCTTGTCTCTGTAAGGGTATGTATAAACTAATATTCCCTGTTTAATATTTCTGTATTCCAGGCTAACCCAAAGGAAATCTGGTTTATTGGTACCTGTAACATATTCGTTCGGTACGGCCAGATCAATTTTAAAATTATTCCTGAGGATTTTGGAAATTTCCGGATCTTTTGCAGACTCAAAATTGGCAGCCAAAGTTTTAAGGTCCTTATTAACTATCAGCATGACAATTTTTTCACGGTTTTCAGATAATAAACCCGTTAAAGCTGTCTCATCGGGGGCAAGTAATGTTAAAAGTATCTGGTTCTTTGCCCAGAGGTTTTTTTGTACCAATATTTTGGACTCTGGCTGATCGGAACCCACCTTAACCCAAACTATATTTCTGTGGCGCTTTGTTATATGGTCGAACTTGTCATGATTTATCTTCACAACATCAAACCGGGGCTCATCCTGCGGGAGGGCTTCAACAGGACTTGCCAGAATGGACCTCAGGGTATCCCCCGGGTTGGATTTCCATATTCTTTCGCTGATAACCAGAAGAACATCACCGGGTGCCCCTGTTGGTGATTGTTTTGCCGGTTCCTGATTAAGCTGCTTGCAGGAAACCATGCCTAAAACAATAAAAAGTAAAACAACGAGGTATTTATTCATGGGTTTATATTTTAATTCAATGTCCGTGTTGCAGATTTATCTGTCCGCACAGGGGCAGGTTTACTGAAGAGTAAGTATCGGGCATTGGTACTATTGGTTTTCTGCTGTCAGAATGAAATCAAATTATTATTCTATCGGTTTGAAATTCATTCTAATGAATAGCTACGGATTACTTCTTCTCCTGGTTTACATCATTCTTCTCTTCAGAAAGTTCCCCTTTTGATGCTTTCCTGAATTCTCTCATTCCCTGTCCCAGCCCGCGCATAAGTTCAGGTATTTTTCTGCCTCCGAAAAGTAACAACAGGGCAATTACAATCAGAATTATTTCTGTAGGCCCTATACCTCCAAAGATTAAAATATTTGTCATAGAATATTTTATTTCTGCAAAGTTAATTATTCTTTTCCTATCAATCCGAGGATTAGCCTGTAAACATCATTTCCGTTGGCATATAATAACAGGAATATTAGAATGAACATACCTGCTATCTGTGCATATTCCAGGAATTTATCGCCCGGTTTTCTGCCTGAGATCATTTCGTAAGTAAGGAAAAGAACATGACCGCCATCAAGTGCCGGTATGGGAAGTATATTAATGAAAGCAAGCATTATCGATAACAAGGCAGTCATGGTCCAGAATGCCTGCCATATCCATACGGGAGGAAATAGTTTTGTGATGGTGACAAAACCTCCCACCCCTTTATGAGCTCCTGATTCAAAATCGAAAATTTTGCCCACCTGCCGGATATATGAAAGCAGCTCTTTTTTAGCTTTTCTGAACCCTGCCGGTATGGATTCCATGAACGTATAGTTGTAAGTAGCAAACTGGTATATTCCCAATTTTTCGAGCTGTTCGAAAGTGAGATAACCGGTTTCAACTCCCAATTTTCCCTGATCTGATATAACAACCTCAAACTGTAGCTGCTCACCTGATCGTTCGATCGTAACCGGTACTTTTTGTCCACGCAGTTTATGAAGCATGGAAGTGACCTCGTCGGAATATTTAACAGGTACATTGTTTAATGAAACTATCATATCCCTGGCAGCCAATCCCGAATTCGCATTATGTGATGTGTCGGGTATCCTGTTAATGATGAAAGGGATCCTGGGATAGATTAGAACACCTTTGTTGTATATCGTATTATCCACGAGCCTGCCGACAAAATCCTTAGGTACATCTATAACAGTGTCCTTTCCGTTCCTGTTAACCACCATCTGTTCGGCAAAAATCATTTCTTCAAGAATGTCTATGTAGTTTTCAGGTTGCCTGTTATTAACAGATATGATTTTATCACCTGTGCGAAGGCCAACATCCATCATTATCGAATCAACTACCCAGATACCATCGGTAAGGTTTTTATTGGGCAGGTATTTTTCACCCCAGGTATAAAGGATAAATGTAAAGATTACAAAACCCAGCAAAAGGTTTACAGTTACGCCTCCCAGCATGATAAGTAACCGTTGCCAGGCAGGCTTGCTCCGGAATTCATAAGGCTGCGCAGATTTTTTTAACTGTTCGGTATCCATCGATTCATCGATCATGCCGGATATTTTCACATAACCTCCCAGGGGAAGCCAGCCGATACCGTATTCGGTATCACCTCTTTTTACTTTAAATAAGGAGAACCAGGGGTTAAAAAACAGGTAGAACTTTTCCACCCTGGTTTTAAAAATGCGGGCAAAGATAAAATGGCCAAGTTCATGTAAGATGACCAAAATTGAAAGGGATAAAAGGAGCTGACCAATCTGAATTATTATTTTCATTATGAATTAATAACTAATTTGTTAAACAATGTTGTAATGAAATGTTCTAAAAACATCCAACTCCAGATCCCCTGATATACTTCGACCCTGAGTTTTACGCCCATAAAATTCCAAATAGTAAGCTTTGCAAAATTATAATATTTGAACAGACGCCCAAGAAACCAACTGATTATATTAAAGACAGGGCAATTCGCCTTGCTTCCGAATCGCTGTTCTTATAATCCTCCAGGGTCGGGGACATGATAAAGCTGCTTCCGGCCATCGTTTTTTCAATAATGTCAGGCATTTTATAAAAAGACAAAGTTTCGCACAGAAAAGCGTTCACAGCTATCTCATTGGCAGCATTCATGATACATGGCATGTTGCCTCCCTCGTTCAATGATCTGAGCGCCAGGGCCAGGTTTCTGAATACTTTCATATCCGGTTTTTCGAAGGTGAGGTTTGGATAATCCAAAAAATTAAACCGGGGAAAATTGCTCTTCAGCCTCGAAGGATAACCCAATGCATACTGTATGGGTAATCTCATGTCGGGGAGTCCCATCTGAGCTTTCATGGAGCCATCATGGAACTGGACAATAGAATGAATGATTGACTGTGGATGGACAATGACATCGATCTGTTCGGGGAACAGATCGAAAAGCCACCTGGCTTCAATAGCTTCGAGGCCCTTGTTCATAAGGGAAGCAGAATCGATGGTAACCTTATTGCCCATACACCAGTTAGGATGTTTCAATGCCTGCTCGCGGGTAACTTCTTCCAGATCTTTAATACTCATTCCCCGGAAAGGGCCACCTGATGCGGTAAGATATATTTTCTCAATGCTTTTCATCTCTTCACCTGAAAGACATTGAAAAATAGCTGAATGTTCAGAATCGACAGGATATACGTTCTTACCTTTTTGCCTGGCAATATCCGTTATCATCTCACCGGCAACAACCAAAGTTTCCTTATTTGCAAGTGCTATATCCTTACCAGATTCCAGGGCATTAATGGTAGGTACCAGACCGGCAAATCCAACCAAGGCAGTAAGTACAATATCGATTTCACCGATGGTCACAATTTCGGAAATTGCCTTTTCTCCGGCATGAACCTGAGTCGGAAGACCTGCAAGGGCATCTGATACTAAAGTATAATGTTCCTCATTGGCAACAACAACATGCATGGGTACAAATTTCAGGGCTTGTTCCACAAGCAGGTCGACATTATTGCGGGCTGTTAAAACAGTCACTTCAAAATTACCGGGGTGCAGTGATATCACTTCAAGTGCCTGTGTGCCAATCGAACCTGTAGATCCAAGTATGGCTACTTTCTTTTTCATCATGGCGCTGAAGGGATCAGAACGAAATGTAGTCTTCCGGATTGAGGGGCATTCCGTTGTACCATAGTTCAAAATGAAGATGGGGCCCCGTAGTAAGCTCGCCGGAGTTGCCTATAATGGCGATGGCCTCCCCGACTTTTACATAATCACCAACACGTTTAAGCAGTTCGGCGTTATGTTTGTAAACGCTGATAAGGTTGTTATTATGCTGGATCTGTATCACCCATCCGGTTTCAAGTGTCCAAGTGGCCATTACCACAGTGCCTTCAAGAGTGGCTTTCACAACTTCATTTGCCCCGGCAACAACATCGGTACCATAATGATTTACGTAGCTGTTAAAAGAATTGGTCACCAGTCCTTTTACAGGGGGGAAAAAATGTATCTGTGAGATACCGCCCATTTTTTCGTTCCTTTTACCGTAATTAACGCCAAACTGTTCCTCTTCGTGAAAAAACTCCCTTAGGATTGAATCCTCGGCAGAACGGGTAAATTTAATGTCGCTGTAATTGCGGGTTGAATCTGAAACATTGCCATAGTTGACAGGAGCTTTACCTGCAATGATCGTATTGATATTATCAAGGTACAGGTCGCGGCGGTTCAGCTCAAGTTCAAGGGAATCGAGCAGGATCTTATTCCTGACAGCGCCGCGCAGCGTATTTTCATCAGGGTAACCGGGTATGAATTCCCTGACAGGAGTATAAACTATAATGGAAATAACGATGGCTAAAAAAATGATTACCGCTATGCCGCCCCAGGCAAGAACGTTCATCCTGGAAAGCCTGAGGTTCAGGACCTCTTCATAGGTCTCGTCGCGGTAAACAGAGAACCTGTATTTATCCTTAATCTTCCGGAAAAAGTTCCTTTTTCCTTTTTTATCATCCATGAATTGAGACAGATTTTCACAAATATATAAAAGAAAGTCAGAATGAATAGTTAATACTTTAAACGGGCGGATTATTCAGGACGATTTAAATGTGTATACCTCACAAAAAAATGAGGCTGCATTTGTATAGCAGCCTCATAATCTATGTAATAATATTTATAGTGGCAATTTTACCAGCCGGGTGTTTGTTTCAGTTTACCTTGTGATAAAAGAATCTGAGTTTCAGGAATTGGAAGAAAACCTCCCGTTTCAGGCCGGAAATCAACTGTGTATTCAAGTTCCACTCCATTATTGCGAATGGGCACCCCGTTGGCCGCCTCAATGGCAGTTTCGGCATAATCAAGGCCCCAGCGCAGCAGATCGTGGTAACGAAGGCCTTCTAGGGCAAATTCATGTCTGCGTTCCCGTTTTATATCATCAAGGGTAGGGCTGCCAATCGGATCCAGTCCGGCACGTTCCCTGACACGGTTAAAATATGCTGCTGCATTCGGGCTGCCAAGTTCAGCCGACATAAGGAGAACATCGGCAAAGCGGATTATCACATCATCCTGCATGCTCCAGAGCATGAAATCAGCACTTGCCGGTGCATTATATTTAAGATACCAGATACCCTGCAGTTGACTACTGTCCGCGTTCCAATCATATATCGGGTTATATTTCTTTTGGAAATAACCTGTTTCCTGATGTTGAACAAAAGTTGCCGTGCTGCCGCCCCAATTATAATTTGCTGCGATTTCACCATCATCAGGGCTTTCAGTGTCCCACATATTGATTATGGAACCTTCCCTGCGCACGTCCCCTTCCTCGAAACTCTCCCAAAGCTGGGGATTAACCGTGGCAAGGCCCCATCCACGGCCAAAAGGCAGGTAACTTTGATCCCTTAAACCCACATACAAGTTATGCAAATTTGCATACCGTAATTGCTGGTCTGGCGTAGTATACCCTGCATACGGTGAATATTTGAAAGCCCAGATAGTTTCATAATTACCCCCTTCTTCGCCTGCCCATTCCAGATCATAATTGGCAACCATAGCGTAACCGGGCACCGAGGAATAAGGCCAGTTGTTTCTGAAATCGGGTAACAGGTCATGTCCGCTGTTATTAATGCAATCCTCAAGCCAGTCGATCACCTGTGCTTTTGTTACCGAACCTCCTTCTGCAAGTGGCAATTCAGTTTGTTGATAATAGCCGGTATAAAATAAGAAAACCCGGGCCATCATGGCTTCAGCAGCCCATTTTGTTGCATGTCCAAGACGTGCTGCTACTGCAGGGATATTCTGGTAGGGAGTTGAAGGAAGAAGTTCTATGGCCTTTTTCAGATCCGAGCCAATTTGTCCGTACATTACTTCCGGAGTTGCCCGTTCCAGATCATCGGCATCGGGCAGAAGACGTAAAGGTACAGGACCAAAATTCTGTGACAACCTGAAATAGAAATAAGCCCTCAGGAAATGGGCCTCACCGAGGTCCCTGTTTTGTTCCTCCTGATCCTCGTATTCTACCTGATCAAACCGTTTGATAATGAGATTGGTCCTTAATATACCTTCCCATCCGCCATCAAAGAGTTCTGCATAATAGTTCGGATCATTCACGGTAAAATTATCGGTCCGCTGATAACCGTCAATATCACCTCCATTATCACCTCCGCCGAAACAGTCATCTGACAAAACATCGGAAAGAAGCATCATATGGCACTGACCAACATCGAAAGTGAGGGCAGAATATGCACCGGCAAGCATTTCCTGCACATCTTCAGGGGTCTGGAAATAGCTTTCATCAGTCCTTTGATACAGGTTTTTCCGGTCAAGAAATTCTTCAGAACAGCTTGTCCACAGAATTATAACTGGTAATAAAAACAATATTTTTTTCATGTCAATTCAGTTTTTTGTATTAAAAGGTAATGTTCACACCCAACATGAATGTTCTTGCCTGGGGATAAACTCCAACATCAATCCCTCCACCCCACTGATAATCATTATCAGGATCGTCATCATAAATCTCTGTCGGGGAATAGCTTACTTCGGGGTCCATGCCATTATATTTGGTTAAAACAAGAAGGTTATTGGCAGCGCCATACACACGCAATTCTTTCACAGGGAGGATTTTTATGAATCTCTTCAGATCACAACCAATGGTGAGATTGCTGACACGGAAGAAATCGGCATCATAAATATAGATATCAGAAATTTCGTTCCAACTGCGTCGTCCACCTTGCACAACACGCGGTAACCTGTATGATGTACCCGGCCCGTTCCATGTCTCATAAACCTCTGTGGTCCAGTTATCATGCTGGCTGTCTGCAGAACGGTAACTTTTTGCCACCTGCATACCGGCTTGCCCGTAACCTGTCATATTCAGGAAAATACCTTTATATTCAAGACTAATCTGAAGCCCGAAAATAAAATCGGGATGCGGATCACCGAGCATGATTTTGTCGTCAGTATCAATATCACCATCTCCATCTGTATCCACAAATTTCAGGTCGCCCGGGCTTAAGCTGGAATAAGAATAATAAGCACTGTCGCCCACTGCCGTACCCTGGCTGTTGTATGCAATAAGATCAGCCTCATCCTGGATGACCCCATCGGTCTTATATCCCCAGAAAAAACCAATCGGTTTACCAGCTTCGCACCGGAACATTTCAGTAGTGTTATTGCCAAGCTGACTAGCTGGTCCGTGAATTATTGAGTCAGCACTGGGAATACTGGTCATCCGGTTCTTATTATAAGCAAAAGTTCCCGAAACGCTGTATTTGAAATCGCCCTGACGGTGGTTCCATCGTATCATGGTTTCTATACCTGAATTTCTTACATTTCCTCCGTTCAAAAGTGGTGCTTCAGTTCCATTTAACGAAGTAGATGGAGCTATGATGAGCCAGTCTTTAGTATCTTTCCTGTACCAGTCGAGGGAAAACTGAAGTTTATTACCCAGAATGTACATATCAGTCCCTATATTGGTCTGCTCCGATGTTTCCCAATGGGCCTCGGAATTCGGTACTCTGGCGGGTGTGGATCCGACAGTTATTATCGAATGATTAGGACCGAAAAAGTAGTTGAACCCTTCTGTAGAAATATCTGCCTGGTAAGCAAAAGGTATCACATCCTGATTCCCGTTTCGTCCCCAGCTGGCCCGTAATTTCAAAAAGTTAAGCCAGGAACTGGTAGCTTGCATAAAATCCTCATTGGAAATTACCCATCCTGCTG
>Ga0123335_1003765_pt1 | contig 20587 bp, 20 predicted proteins | sample BiotimSIPDNA_2_FD_89707 | JGI IMG/M metagenome (GOLD analysis project Ga0123335, IMG submission 89707) | Anaerobic biogas reactor microbial communites from Washington, USA - Biogas_R2 time_0 SIP DNA | ecosystem: Engineered > Bioreactor > Anaerobic > Unclassified | place: Washington, USA...
AACACGGCAGTTAAGCTCTCCAGCGCCGATGGTACTGCATTTCAGATGTGGGAGAGTAGGACGTCGCCAGGAATTATATTTTATTAGGACCCGGTCTAACCGGGTCCTAATACTTTTTCTGAATGCGAGTCACTCGTTAATCAATTATTGTAGCGGCAGCTTTGCATGGCCCATAAGGGGTCACCGTAAGTTGTGGAAATACGAGCCTGGCGTTCCTATTACTCAAACAGTACGAGATGTTTAAAACGAGCGATTGAGAAGCCATACATCCGTTGTGGCGGACCCTGGGACGTAATCCCGCGGATTAATCTGTTTTCTGGAAGTGTCACCCACAATCGTGCCAATAGGCGCAATAAGAACCCGGGGCCAGAGGATTGAGGGTATTGACAGCATAGCACATTAACGTATAATGCATTCAAGTGATGTGTATAGAGGGAAGACGGGCAATGAAAAAAGAGCTCAGCGGAGGTTGGAGAACATTAATACGGTGGCCCTTTGGATTGTCCGCAGAATAATATTGAATTATCAGGAGGTAGATATTTTTGAAGAAGGCTATGGGTGTATTATTGCTGGTATCAGTTTTTTTAACTGTGATGCCTGCTTCGACATGGGCTGAAGGGATTAATGTTGTGTTAAACGGCAAGCCGGTAAGCTTTCCGGATGCCCGGGCTTATATCAGTCAGGAAAATCGAACGATGGTACCGGTCCGCTTTATCAGCGAACAGCTGGGGGCCCAGGTTAATTGGAGCGCAAGCAATAATAGTGTTGAAATTCAATACGACAGCAAAAAGATATTGCTACCGATTAATCAGAAGTTGGCTGCTGTAAATGGGAAGCAACTGGAACTGGATGCTCCCGCCGTAATTAAAGATAACCGGACCATGGTGCCGCTACGTTTTATCAGCGAAGCTATGGGGGCCACGGTATTGTGGAGCAATACCGCCAGTACAGTAAGGATAAGCACCAGCGCTTATGATTCAGCAGTTGCCAAAAACAACGGTAAATACAAGAGAGAACCCCAAATGACTGTAGACACTAACAAACAGTATCTGGCAACTGTGAAAACCAACCGTGGAACCTTCAAGATCAAATTGCTTCCGGCAGCCGCGCCGATAACTGTTAATAACTTCGTATTTCTTGCTAAAGAGGGATTCTACAATGGCACACTTTTTCATCGGATTATAAAGGGTTTTATGATTCAGGGCGGCGATCCACTGGGTAACGGGAGCGGCGGACCCGGCTACAGTTTTGTTGATGAATTGCCGCCGTCCATTCCTTATGGAGCGGGAGTAGTAGCCATGGCCAATAGCGGACCCAACACCAACGGCGGTCAATTTTTTATCTGTAATGGGAATAACGCCAACAATCTGAACCAAACCCCGAACTATACCGTTTTTGGACAAATAATCGAGGGAATGGATGTAATATATCTGATTTCTGAAACCCCGGTTGTGCAGAATGCCATGGGTGAATACAGCCAGCCTATGGAAGAGGTGTATATCGAGAAAGTAACTATCGAAGAAAAATAAGACAGAAAAAATGGGGGCAATTCATTTGGAATTGCCCCTAGAAATATTTAACCATAACCATTTTACTGCGCTTTTTTACCGCACATGACCGTGAAACTATATGATTTATAGACCACATCAACTGATAAAAAGCCAGCCCTTTTTAACCATCCAAGCTGTTCATCCAGGGTTGACATTTTATCGAGGCTGGTTCTTTGGTTTACCTGTTCTAACTCATCATAGGACAGACCGCTCTTATTAATGGTTTCCTTCCATTCCCGCTTATAAAATGCATCCATCTGGGAATCCGGCCCTAAGACCTGATCGGCGTTTATGAAAATCCCCCCGGGGTTAAGCAGGGCATAGATTTTGGCAAAGAGTTGTTCTTTTTCAGTGGCGGATAAATGATGTATGGACAATGAAGAGCCGACAATGTCATAAATTCCTTCAATAGGCTGGTTTAGATAATCACCTGCTATATAAGATATGTTTGTGAAATACTGCAACCTTTGACGGGCAATTCCCAACATCTCTTCTGACAGGTCAATGAGTGTAAGGGATATTCCAGGGTGCTTTTTTGCGATCATCTCAGAAAAGAGGCCGGTGCCAGCGCCCAGATCCAGTACCCTAACTGGATTGTTGGATATATCAGTTAGTTTTAGAGCAGTGCCATAGAAATCGTCAAAACAAGGAATTAATTGTCTTCTTTGCGTATCATAATGCTTAGCAGTAGAATCAAAGTGCAGTTTTATGTTTTCGGGGTCCAACACCATAGAATAACCTCCTGGCAAATCTTTTGGAGTCTTAATTATAAACGGAAGGTTTCCGCTCAGCTTCATCAATTCTTACTATTTAGTATTTCAACAAATATAATACCATATAAGCCTGGTAAACCTTAATTATGAATACATTTTGTCCAGATAAAATCAGGTTTTGTGCTGCTTCTGGCATAGCGTTTACACAAGGGCATTTATTTTTGGAAAAGTATCATGTATAATTTAAAAATTATAAGCAACTTCATCAATAATAGAAAAATAAGGAGTTGTCGCGCAAGTGCCTATTATTAGCGATAATTTGATAAGACCGCTACTGCGCTTTTTAAAGACCCAGAACACCGGCAGTCGGCTGTTACTGCTGGCAACAATAACCGCTCTGATTTTAGCCAACTCTCCTGCTAAAGAAATATATGACCAGCTATGGAAGATCCCCATTGCTATATCTGTTGGAGATAAGGTTATTTCTGGTTCCCTGCAGCATTGGATAAATGACGGTCTAATGGTGATATTTTTTCTGGTAATTGGGTTGGAAATTAAAAGAGAAATATTAGTCGGGGAACTGGCTGGCTGGCAAAAAGCAGGGTTGCCCTTTATTGCCGCTTTAGGTGGAATGCTGTTTCCTGCTCTAATCTATACGATCGTGAACTGGGGCGGGCCCGGGTCTTCAGGATGGGGAATCCCGATGGCAACGGATATAGCTTTTGCTTTAGGTTGCTTGATGATACTGGGGGATCGAATCCCCACTTCATTAAAAGTGTTCATGCTGGCGATGGCAATTGTTGATGACCTGGGAGCCATAATAGTTATTGCGTTTTTCTATACATCGGAGCTATACATACCGTATTTGTTGCTGGCAGCAGCAATTACCGCAGCATTGATATTATTAAATATTCTTCAAGTCAGAAGACTGAGCCCATATGTTATTCTGGGGATAATTTTGTGGCTGGCAGTTGATCATTCAGGGATTCATGCAACCTTAGCCGGCGTTGTACTGGCTATGACCATCCCTGCCCGTTCAGTATTCAAGCCAGAGGAATTTTTGTTTGAAGCTGAAAACATCATAAAGAATTTCCCGGAGCCAGACGAAGAATTCAACCTTATGTGCGTAGATGAGGAGCAAAGAAACGCCTTAAAAAGCATTGAAAATGCGGTCGGCAAAATGGACACTATGTTGCAGCGCCTGGAAGATAAACTACATCCTTTTTCAGCTATAGTCATCATTCCTTTGTTTGCCTTTGCTAACGCTGGCGTATATCTGGGGCAGGATGCAATCCGGCTGGTTACGGAAAGCCCTATAACCTTAGGTATTATATTAGGATTGTTATTAGGAAAACAAATTGGGATAATGACATTTTCATTTGCAGCAGTAAAATTAGGATTAGCCACCTTGCCGCAGGGAGTAGGCTGGAAAGGAATTTATGGACTTAGCTGTCTGGCTGGCATAGGTTTTACGATGTCACTGTTTATTTCCAATTTATCCTTTTCATCAGCAAAGTTCATACAAGAGGGTAAAATAGGTATTCTGTTAGCCTCTATGTTTGCTGCGGTAATTGGAACTGCAATAATGAGGACATTAACCGAGAAAGGATGAGGGTAAAGACTGTTCTCTTCTTTTTCAATAACGCCTGATGCAAGTTTTTGCTTATTACTCGGCTTTGTAATTGATTAATTCGTATAAATGAATTATAATAATGGCTAAGCAAAGGGGAGTAACTGCCAAGGATAGGGTCAACATGCATGGCGAATCGCCTGGTCCTATCGGCTTTAAAAAGCTTGGTGAGACCTTTGCCTCTCGAAAGAGAGGCAAAGGTCTTTTTTATTTCCCTGGTCCATAACCTGATTGCAAAGGGGTGTTAAATGCAGGAACCAAATATCTATAAGAGTTCTACATAGCAAAAGAAAAGGAGGTCAGACTATATGAATAGTATCAAAGTGTTTATATTGATGGGTGTATTTTCCGTACTATTAGTGTTTATGGGGAATGCTGCTGCCGGGCAAAGCGGTGCGGTGTTTTTCTTCCTGTTGTCACTGGGTATCAATCTGTTCTCTTATTACAATAGTGACCGCATGGTAATAAGGATGACCAAGTCTCAACCGTTGTCAGAATCGGATGCTCCGGAGCTGTATTCCATGGTAAGAAACCTGGCCAGCCGGGCCTCGATTCCCATGCCGCGTCTGTATCTGACGCCTTCAGCTCAACCCAATGCCTTTGCTACCGGCCGCAACCCGGAGCATGCCGTGGTGGCAGTCACCCAGGGATTAATGCAGATATTGAACCGGGAAGAAGTTGAAGGGGTACTGGCCCATGAGATTGCACATATTAGAAACCGTGATATTTTAATCGGAACCATTGCGGCATCGTTTGCCGGAGCGATATCCATGCTGGCTAATATAGCTCAATGGGGTGCCATATTCGGCGGTTTTGGCAGTAATGATGATGAAGGCGGAACCGGTTTGGTCGGTATGCTGATATTGGCTATTGTTGCACCAATAGCAGCGTTGATAATACAGATGGCAATATCTCGTTCCCGGGAATACCTGGCTGATGAGACCGGGGCACGGATAACAGGCCAGCCGCGGGGATTATCCAATGCGCTGCTGAAGCTGCAGAACGCTGCCGGGCGCACCCCTATGGCAGTAGATCCGGCCGCCTCGCATATGTTTATAGTAAATCCGTTGTCCGGCGCTAGCTTCAAAACCTTGTTCAGCACCCATCCTCCCATTGAGGAAAGGGTAGCGCGTCTGAACAAGATGGATGTCAGAATGTAATTATGGGATGTGTTATTTATGAATGGATTTGAATGGATTGTTCCTTTATTGTCGATCATTATCATCGATATTGTACTAGGAGGCGACAACGCAATAGTAATAGCGCTAGCGAGCAAATGCCTGCCTCCCCGCGAACGCAGGTTGGCTATGTACTGGGGTACAGCCGGAGCCGTAGCGGTACGTGCAGCCCTGACGGCAGTGGCCTTATTGCTGCTGAAGATCCCTCTGCTCCAGTTTATCGGCGGGCTCCTGCTGATATGGATTGCCGTAAAACTACTGGTAGAAGACAAAGATGTTCAGTGCAAGGAAGCCGGCAGTCTAGGTGAGGCTATCCGTATAATCATCATTGCTGATGTCGTGATGGGTATCGATAATGTCATCGCTATTGCCGGTGCAGCCCACGGGAGTATACTGTTAGTGGTTATTGGACTATTGGTGAGTGTTCCTATAATTATGTGGGGCAGTACCTTTATTCTGAAACTAATGGAACGCTATCCCTTTATTGTATATATTGGCGGAGGAGTACTGGCCTGGACGGCTGGGCAGATGATGGCAGGCGATCGGATCATAGCTGGAATACTCAGCAACTATATAACTTATCCGAGTCTTACCTTGTCATCGCTGGTGGTGCTGCTGGTCTTGGGTATCGGATACTATAAAAATCAGAGAGGCAGCGCTTTGCCTGAATAGTTACCGATGATTACAGTGATGGCATAATACCCGATCGAACCCCGGGGCCGTCCCGAAGGGATGGTCCCTTTTGTCAGATGGTCTTACGCTACCGAGCTTTCCTCTTAACTCCGCCCAATGGTACAGCCAGCGGAGTAAGGCTTATGATATAAGTCACTAGCACGGTTACCACCAAGGTTATCAGAAATTTGGCAGTTGCCCCAATATTACTGGACCATAGAAGCGGCTGGTTTACCACCCGCAGCGAGATGAATACCAGCGCATTGGCCATCAGCGGGTGCAGGAGATAGATCAAAAAGGACTGATCCGAGAACCAGCTGATAAAAGGTCCGACCTTGACCGGATATTGATTCAGCCAGCTGCGCAGGAAGAAAAAGCTGGCAGTGGCATAAAGAATTACGGTAGGCTTCAGGGAAAGCGCAAAGCTTAGTGTTTTATGACTATCCCATAAGAGCAGTGCGAAGCTTGCTGCCCAAATGACAGCCCAACTAAGCCAGGAAAGCTGCCCGGATTGTTCCAGATGCTGATCGTTCAGGGCCAGGAACATGCCCAGGACAAAATAGAAAAGCCAAACCGGAAAGGCGATGAGGTAAATCTCCAGGCAATACCCCGGGAGTTTTATGACATTGAGCGCCTGCAAGTATAAGAGCAGCTGGCAGGCAAAAGAAAGCAGCAAGGAAAAAATTAAAAATGGGCCGGGATGGGTCTTGAAAATGCTGCGTATATATGGGTACAGCAAATAGAGCTGGATGATGATCACTACGAAATAGAGATGGGTAAAGCCATTACCCAGGAAAAAGTGCCTGATCATGTCCGGCAAAATCATATGGGCATTTTGCGTTCCATTAAAGTAATAATGCAGGATCAGGCTGTAAAAGATGGTCCACAGTATATACGGCAGCAGGATGCGACGAAAACGCTTACGGTAGAACTGGGATCTGGGCAGCAATCCATCATTTAGATCGTTCTGGAACAACAAGAAGCCTGATAATATAAGAAACATGGGGACAGAAAACCGGGCCAACTGGTTGCCGTAGTAGCCCATGAATGAAAGGGTCATATCCTGTGATGTGGTGTGGATCGCAATAACCGCCACCGTAGCGATCAAGCGCAGAACGAACAAGTCGTTGAAACGTTTTCCTCTGCTCATTGATGCCTCCATATATAATAACCCTGATGGGAGTAGGGAACCAACCTCCATCTCATGCTATATAAATAATATCTTAAAATAGGCAGTATCTCTTTCCTTACATAATTATATTTGGGTGATAGTACAAAGGCAATCCTTAGACGCACAAGGCCAGGTTATTGATGGGGAATTGGATTACAAGATAGGCAGCAAAACTCCGCGCGATATTATGTTGAAAGAGGTACGTAAGAATAGAGCAGGTGTTTAATAAAACAGGAGAGCCGGAACCAAAATGGTTTTCTCCTATGCATATGGAGATTATAATGGCCAGCTCATAGCACAATATGGCCTCTGGCGGCGCCGCGCAATCCCAGGATCAGATAGATGACGAACAGGGAATAGAACAGAATACCGGGATAGGCGAAGTTAGGCAACATGGCCTTCTGCAAGCCCTGGGCGATAAAGGGGGTGGTCAGGGCATAGATAGATATGCGGAAGAAATGGCTGTATTCCAGGTCGGTACCTATAATCAAACCAATCAGCAGCACTAACAGGGCTGCCAGAGCCGCCTCCAGCAGCTTAAAGAGATATAAGAATGGGAAAGCGCCTATGATGGTAACCACCGCTAACCATGCAAAGTGATCCATACAGAATATCAGCGTCTGTTTGGTAAAAGTAACGAATTTCAGAGACATAAAGTCGACCACCCGGGATTGCCCTCCCCGCCGCTGAAAGATCTGGTCCTGGGTTATTACAAAGTTGGCCGATGGAAATGCTTGTACAATGGCGGGATAGTCTTTGCCCCTGGTATCTATTATGGTAAGGGACCCGTCGCCGTTGTCGATTATAACAGGCATAGGGGCGTTAACCTCCAGCCTGCCGCGAGTCAGTGTAAAATCCGGCCAGTCTTGCTTGATTTGATTGGCCAGCTTGGTGGTACCGGGGGACATATCTTGGTAGATATATATAAAGCTCGGGATGCTGACCAACAACACCAACCAGGCGAGATAACCCAGAGCTTTCCCGGTGCTTTGATAGGCAAATCCTCGATATGCCGCAGGTCGCAATATAGACCAAAAAAAACTTCTGAAGAAATCCAGCGTTAAACCCTCCTAAGCTTCATGCCATGCTATTTTGCTATTCTTTATAATAACTTATCGGCTTTTTCTCCCGGGCGACATAGTTTATCAAATCAGCTGCGTCCGCAGCATCATCCGGGTATGAGGCATAGCCTATTTCAACAAAATACAGCTGGGGTGGAAATTTGGCCTTCAATTGTTCGAAAGTAGCTATCATCCGCCTTATCACCGTAAGAGCCCCTTCTTTGTCGGTGAACGGCAAGCTTATTACAAAGGAATCGCCGCCGGCAGCCAGAACCAGGTCGGTCTTACGATACTGGCTTTTCAGCATGATGAACACCCGTTGCATCAGGTTCACTAACAACTCTTGGTGGGGCTTTTGATCCTTGGATTCTATCAGGGTAAAAAACAAGCGCACAAATGAAAAGCTGTAATTATGGCGACGAGCACGGGCCAGCTCCAGCTCTACAACCGATCCCAGATCTAATACCAGACTCTGCGGGAACATACGGGCGATATCGGGGACATAAAGGTTGATTATCCGATCCAGCCGATCCAGCAGGTTACCAGCTTCAAAGGGTTTTAAAACATAATCATCCGCTCCCTGCCGCAGCACTTGCACGATGGTGTTGCGATCACTAACTGGGGACAGAACCATTACCGGGGTCTTGGCGGTCTTACTGCGGACATGACGGAGAAAATCAAAAAGATCGTTCTCGTTCATGGTGAAATCGATAATAAACACATTAAAAGGAGAGGTATCGGTTTCTTCAAGGTCATAGTAATCCGCCAGGGTATCCAGATATTCGCATTTGTACTGAGTAGTGGAAAGGACGGCTTTCAGGTTCTGCTTGGTGATTGCGACCGGACTGATGATGCATAATCTAGTCATAAGACTACCCTCCTTGGTCATAATTCGCGGTAAAGCGATGCTCTAGTCGGAGATACAACGATTCCGGTAGAATATGATTTCGGCACCCGCCTGCAAAATCCTGCCAGTAAGCTCATTTTATTAGCGAAGGGGATTATAAGAAAATCACCGGGGCAGAAGATCTTCGCCCGGTGAATAGATGATCCGAAAGGGTTTTAACGCTTATAGTCCTCCATTCATATAATATACGAAAAGCGATAACAGAGGATATACAAATGAAATCAAATGTATTGGAAATCTATTTGCACGAAGAAAACAGCAGAATGTGGGGGATAAAGGCGGGAGATATATGGGCGGTAAGCTGCGGTAAAAAGCAAACCCGGGTCAGGCTTAGAGAAGGGAGTTCTCCGCTCTCTCAGGAACTGCCGGTCATTACGATTACTCCAGGTCTGGCCCGGGATCTGCACCTGCCCTCCGGGATTAGTCTGACTGTTTCTGCGGAGGAGAACAAACTCCGTTTGGGACCTCTTGTCGGCATTCTCGCCGGACCCTATAACACTCAGACCGGTTCTTTTGGGTCTCAGGATAAGTTTTTCCGCAGTTTGTGTTTTCATATGCGAAAGCTTTCCGGATTGGCTTTTGTTTTTACCTGTAATGATCTGGATCCAGTACGTAAACTGGTACATGGTTATTATCTGGAGAAGGAAGGCGGGCCGTGGCGCCGGCTGTGGCTGCCTTTCCCGGATGTTTGCTATAATCGCTATCATCATCATTCCGGGGACACTCCATCACGCTACGGGGTCATGTCTCTCAAAAAGTACGGGATAAAGGTCTTCAATATGGGTGTGGGTGATAAATGGTCGGTCCATAAACGCCTCCTGCAGAACCGACAGGTCGCTCCCCATCTCCCGGAGACTCATCTGGTCAAATCCCGGCAGATCCTGAATACCATGCTCGCCAAGTACCCACAGGTCTATATCAAGCCCATCAATGGATGCAAGGGGCAGGACATAATCAGGATCAGCCGTCATCAGGGCAGCTACCTGGTTAAGTCGACCGATGATGTCAATGGCCGGGTAATAGCCGGATTGTCAGGCTTGCTAGGCGGTTCTGTCAGCAGGCTTCGTTTAGTCCAGCAGGGCATCAAGACTCCCGGAGATGACCGGCATTTTGATCTGCGGGTAATGGTACAGAAAGACCGTTATAATGAATGGCATGTCAGCGGTATAGCGGTTCGTATGGGAGCCCGGGGCAGGATCACCACCAATATGGCCACCCGCGGACAAGCGGAAAGGCTGGAGCAGACCCTGGGCGACCTGGGCTGGACCGATGAGCGTATCGCTAGAATCAGGGAGGACATCAAAGACCTGGCCCTGGAGATTGCGGGCACCCTGGATCGGTATGCAATTTATCTGGGCGAGCTGGGATTGGATTTCATTATCGATACCCGGGGCAAGGTGTGGTTTCTGGAGGCCAATCCGAAACCAGCCCGCAAGGTTTTCACGATAATAGATGCGGAGATGCGCCGGCTGGCCGTCTCCCGCCCCATGGAATATGCCTGCTGGCTGGCGGGGTTTTGATAGACGCAGGTAACGCAGATTGATTAGATTGACGCAGACGGGGGAAACCGGGAGACGGTTTTTAGCCACAGATGAACACAGATTTTTTAATTGGTAGGGGCGGGTTCCGACGTCCACGGATGGACACGGATTTTTATGTACAATGGCATTAATAATAAGCGCAGCAATCCCAAAGTGTCTTTGCGAGGACCCGGCACTCAAAGAAAGAATCCAAATATAAACGGCTACTTATTATGCATTACTATAATAGACTGATACTAATTTGTTGAGTGCCGGGGACGCGGCAATCTTCCCGGGGGTTTAATAGCTTAAAGATTGCTTCGCTGCGCTCGCAATGACCGGGCCTGAGGGACCATATCTTATCTGTGTTAATCATATAAATCTGTGTCCATCTGTGTTGAATCGTTCCCCCGTTCCCTCGCTCCCCTCGTTCCTAATCTGTCGCAAAAATCTTCCGGTAACCTTATTCGTTTTTTTTCATATCGTAATATACCTGCCTGCTTGAATAACTATGGTGACGGCAGGGCAATAATCTATGAAAAAAGGGGTCTATTATGGATACAGTAAATAATACTCCCGTGGAGGAAATGGGAAAGGTGCTGCCTCGGTGCCTGGTATGTGGTGAGGTGCCTGCCGGCGGCATCCGCGATGGACTTAAGCTGAAAATGGGCTTCATCTGTACCGAGTGTGAAAAGAAGATCGTACACTTGGAGGTGGGGTCAAGTGCTTACGATGATATTATTGAGAAAATAAAGGCGGTGCTCATGATATAGGGCATTTCTTCCTCATTGTCATAAGATACTTATTAATAGGCTTAGGCCTATTATTTTTTTCCCCGGCTTTTCATTATTAAGGCTAAAATTAATAAATAACGAACACTTAGAAAGGGTCGGACCACCATGACTATCGGGGCTCCCATTTATGATGCCATAAATGAATATCTGGCGGAGAACAACCTGCGCCTGCATATGCCCGGTCATATTGGCGGGCGGAGTATGCCCTCCCCGTTCAGTGAAATGGCCAGCCTGGATCTGACTGAGGTGCCCGGCCTAGACGATTTTCATGCGCCGGACGGGGCCATTGCCCGGGCTCGGGAATTGCTGGCCGCAGCCTATGGCGCCGATGAGAGTTTTTTCCTGGTCAACGGGGCCACCTCAGGTATCCATGCCCTATTCCTGAGCCTGCCAGAGGAGGCGGTGGTGGTGGTTCCCCGTAATGCCCACCGGTCTTTTTTCGGGGCGATGGTTCTGAGCGGTGCCCATCCGGTTTACCTGACGGTACAGGTCCACCCGGAAATAGGGACTGGTCTGGCGGTAACGACGGATGAAATGGCTCGTGTCCTGATCCTCCAGCCTCGGGTAGATGCCGTGTTTGTCACCAGCCCCAGTTATTACGGCACTACCTGTGAAATCACTCGGCTGGCAGAACTCGCTCACCAACAGGGAGCGCCGCTCTATGTTGATGAAGCCCATGGCGGTCATTTCCCGTTTCACCCGGATTACCCCGGCCCTGCCATCCAAGCGGGTGCGGATGCTGTGGTCAATGGGCTGCATAAAACACTGCCGGTACTGAACCAGGGGGCATGTCTTCATCTGGGGGGAGGCCTCCCCGGGGAGGCGGCGGCGCAGGCCATAAGCCTGATTACCACGACGAGTCCGTCCTATCCGATACTTGCCTCCATCGATCTGGCCCGCCAATTTATGGTGGTACAAGGTCGGGGCTTTCTGGAGAAAGCGGCGGTGCTAAGCCAACGTTATAGAAATATGATAAATGAGATAAATGGTTTGCATTGTTACACGGAAGAAGAAATGAGATTTGTTCCCGGAGTTGACAGGATGGACCCGTTAAAACTGTTCATATCGGTCCGGGGGCTGTACATTGATGGCTATGGAGCATCCCGATGGCTGCGGCAATATTATGGGGTACAGCTGGAAGCCGCCGATGCAACTTCCATACTGGCGATGATGTCCATGTTACACCAGGAAGCTGAGTGGGAAAGGTTTTATCGAGCGCTGGTTCACTTGGCCAAAGAATTCGCCGGTCAGCCAAAATATTTAGACCGGGGGGAGACCCCTCCGGCAGGGCGAATGGTTTTGACCCCGCGCCGGGCCTTTTATGCCAGGAAGCAGAGGGTGCCCCTATCACGAGTGGCCGGCAGGATAGCGGGGGAGATGGTGGCAGCTTATCCGCCAGGGATTCCCTGTGTATTTCCCGGGGAAATAATCACTGAGGAAATATATGAGTACTTGTGTTATCTTAAGAACAGCGCGGTCAGCATACAGGGACCCTCCCAACCAGGACTGGAATCTCTGCTGGTGATCGATGATTAAGCTGAGAGACGGGGACTAAACTAAACATTTAGGCCCTTTGAGCAACAATAAGCGAGATGGAGCGGATACATGAGCCGGAACGGAGCGTTTATATCCCTGGAAGGCATTGATGGGGCGGGTAAAACCAGTCTCAGAGAACTGCTGATAAGGGGCAATTATTTCGATAATATAATTAGTATCAGAGAACCTGGCGGAACCTATATCTCTGAACAGATTCGTGCCATTCTGCTCGATGCCAGAAATACCGGGATGGCACCCCGGACGGAAGCTTTGCTCTATGCAGCCGCCCGCAGCCAGGTGGTGGAAGAAATCATCCGGCCCGCCCTGGCCCAGGGCCAACTAGTCATAGCTGATCGTTATCTTGATTCAACCATTGCTTATCAGGGTTATGGACGGGGACTGGATCTGGATTTCCTGATCCAGCTCAACCATTTGTGTACTGGCGGTCTTAAACCGGATCTTACACTCTTATTGGACATCGATCCCCGGGAAGGCCTGCGGCGCAGAGGAGAAGAGAAACCGGACCGGCTGGAGCAGGAAGGTATCATATTCCAGGAAAAGGTGCGACAGGGGTACCTGGAGATAGCCGCCCGGGAACCTGAGCGGGTCAAGGTGATCAATGCCGGCCGGGAACAAAGCGAGGTCCTGGCAGAAGCTGTCGAGTATCTTAGGGAGTTAGTTGGTGAGTAATCATGAAAATCGAGCGCGACAAGAGTGATTTGAGGAATTATACCCCCAGCAGCAAGCCCGTTAATCATGTGATGCGCAAGACGGGGGAATCACCCTTTGATCAGGAAATGAATGGGCGCCGGGAAGCCGAATGCCAGTTCCGCATGCAGGAACTGCTGAAAGAGATCGACCATCTGAATGAGCGATTAAACAAGAATATGACGGTAAATGACCTGATGCTCTACAAGCGCCTGGTGAAACAATTCCTGCAAGAGGCCGGAGCACGGGCTTATCAGATCAAACAACAACGGGCCCGCAATCGCCGGGGACGCAGCATACTGGTATCGATCCAGACAGTAGATCGGGAGATCGAAACCCTGGTCAACGATTTTATCGATAAAAAGAAAGACCCTTTCGAACTGCTGATTGCCCTGGACAAGATCCGCGGCATGCTGGTGGATATGGTAATTTGATTTAACCACAGATAGACACGGATGGGGTAACGATTTTTTAGCCACAGATTAGCACAGATGAACACAGATTATTAATCAGGCAGATAGACCATCCTAAGTGGCAATTATTGCACTCTAGTGAATGTTCAGAAAAGAGACATTCCTATTTGCAGTTTTCAAGTGTAGAAGAAAAAGCCAAGAATAAAACGTCAAAGATCTTAAACAACCAAAGATAGATTGTGGTGGGGATAAAGTTTAGTTTTTTCCTCTAAAACAAATCTGTGTTAATCTGTGTCCATCTGTGGATAATAAAAAAACTTCGGGATGCTAGTATGAATTACTTCGATGAGATCCGCGGGCAGGAACGCGCGGTTACTCTCCTGCAAAACAGCATAAAGAACGATAACGTTAGCCATGCCTATGTTTTCCTGGGACCGTCCGGGGTGGGGAAAATGCTCACTGCCCGGGCGTTTGCCTGTGCGTTGCTGGAACGCGATGATGAGCAGGCTGCCATATATTTTAAAGACGGCATACATCCCGATCTCTTAATAATCGAGAAGCCGGAAAACAAGACTACTATTTTGAAGGAACAGATCAGCCAGGGTATGGAACCATGGCTGGCCTTGAAGCCGTATCGCGCGGGGAAGCGGGTAGTAATCATCCGCGATGCTCATCTAATGAGGGCTGAAGCGGGGAATGCCTTGCTTAAGACGCTGGAAGAACCACCGCTCTATGCCGTTATTATTCTTCTGTCTGATGAACAAAACCTGTTGGAGACGATCATGTCGCGCTGCCAGCCAGTAAGATTCTTTCCTTTGACTGAACCAGTGATCGAAGAAATGCTGACAGGCCGGGGGATTGAACCTGAGATAGCAGTACGGGCAGCACGCCTGGCTCAGGGCAGCTTCGGGGACGCCCTGGGCTTTGCCAGCGGCGGAGAAATACCGCATGCTTATGAGATAGCCGGGGAGATACTACTGGCACTCGCGGGCGGAGAAATGATATCGGTATTCGATGCGGCGGAAAAAATGGAGGTCAATCCTGAACTAATCACTGGGATGCTGGAGACCATGCTCCGTGACCTGGTTATCTATAAACACAGCGGCAGGGCGGACAGCCTGGTTCTGCCCGATAACCTGCAATTGGTCCAGGCCCTGCAGGACCAGGTGGATCCGGCTAAGCTCAGGAGAGCGTTGCAGCAGTTGGATGAACTGCGCCGCAATTATCGTCGGCATGTCAATGCATTGATAATCAGCACCAATATTTCCTATACGCTCTGGGAAGCGTTACAATAGAACAGATAGATTAAATTATGAATTATTAATTTTTAATTTTAAATTTAAGGAGGAAATGCTAGCGGCATTTCGCATTATAAAATGGAAAGCATAGCTTTCCCACCATAATTAAAAATTAATAATTAAGCATTAAAAATTTTCATAGGAGGTTAACATAGTGGCTTGGGTAGTAGGAATCAGATTTAAACCGGCAGGTAAGATATACTTCTTTGACTGTGCCAACCTGGATTTGGCGGTGGGCAATGCCGTCATAGTAGAGACCATTCGCGGGGTGGAATACGGTACAGTAGCCATCGGGCGCCGGGAAATAAAGGAAGAGCAATTGCCAACCGCTTTGAAGAAGGTCATCCGTAAGGCTGAAGATGAGGATCGGCATATATATGAAACCAACCGCCAAAAAGAGCAGGAAGCCCTGGATATCTGCCGCCAAAAGGTAAAAGAGCATAAGCTGCCCATGCGTTTGATCGATGTAGAGTATACCTTTGACATGGGCAAGATTATCTTTTATTTCACCGCCGAGGGACGCGTCGATTTCCGCGAACTGGTCAAGGACTTAGCTTCGATCTTCAAGACCAGGATCGAGCTGCGGCAGATAGGAGTACGCGACGAGGCTAAGATGCTAGGTGGTGTGGGCACCTGCGGCAGGATATTATGCTGCAACTCTTTCTTGGGCGAGTTTGAACCAGTTTCCATTCGCATGGCCAAGGAACAGAACCTGTCTCTCAACCCTACCAAGATATCTGGCACCTGTGGGCGTCTCATGTGCTGTTTGAAGTATGAATCGGAATTATACGAGTCGAAGGAAAACGGAGATAACAAGCATGGAGAACACCATCCGGGAACTGAAAAATCTGGTAACTGATCTCCTGATCGAAATCGATCAATTAAAAGATCGGATGAGCAGCCTGGAGTCACGGTTCAGACAGGTTGCTCCTCAGGAAAAAGAGCCGGAAGATAGTCCCTTCCAGCGTGACCTGCGCCTGGAGGGGGAAAGCTATGAAAATCTGGGACGCATTTATAACGAAGGTTATCATGTCTGTTCCATGGCATTTGGCCAGCCGCGGGGAGACGATTGCTTGTTTTGTGTAGCCTTTTTGGAAAAGGAGTAGGCTTTGGAGCGAGTCGGTGACAATCCGGTCCGGGAGGATGAGAGCCTGGATGATCTGATCCTGGGCGGGATGAAGGTGATTCAGCCCCGGCGGGGTTACCGTTTTTCACTTGATGCTGTTTTGCTGGCCCATTTTCCAGAATTAGACGGGGTAAGGTCAGCCGTGGACTTGGGCAGTGGCAGTGGGGTAATCCCGCTGATTATGTCGTGGCGGTCACCGGAACTCGCCGTGATCGGCATCGAATTGCAGGCGGAGGTGGCGGAGCGTTCCAGGCGCTCTATTTCTTACAATGAACTGGAGGGGCGCATCCGGATAATACCGGCTGATATACGGAAGATCAGGAACGCCCTGTCGCCAGCATCAGCTGATTTAGTAGTGTGCAACCCACCCTTTTGGAAAAAAGGCGAGGGACACTTATCCAGTCATCCGGAAGAGGCTGTTGCGCGTCACGAGCTAGAAGTAGAATTTATAGACATTTGCCGGGCCGCCGCCTATCTGTTGAAAGACGGCGGTCATTTCTGTGTTATCCAGCGCGCGGAACGCCTGGCTGAGGTAATGGCTGCTATGACCGGTAATAGGTTGCAGGTCAGGCGTATCAGGTCAGTCCATTCCTGGGCCGGAGATGAGGCTACCCTGGTACTGGTGGAAGGCAGGAAAAACAGCCGGGGCGGAGTGCGTATCATGCCTCCGCTAGTCATTTACCAGGAACCCGGAGTTTACAGCCCGGAGGTAAACCGATGGTATGGGAGGGGTCAAGATGCCTGAAGAACAGGGAGTATTATATATATGCGCCACCCCCATCGGCAACCTGGAGGATGTCACCATTCGCCTGTTAAAAACCCTGCGGCAGGCCGACCTTATCGCTTGTGAGGATACGCGGCATACTCTCAAGCTGCTTAATCGTTACAAGATCAAGCGGCCGCTAACCAGTTACCACCAGCACAGCAAGTTGGAGAAGGTGGACTATATCATTGGCCAGTTGCAGGAAGGCAAGAAGGTAGCCCTGGTTTCTGATGCAGGCATGCCAGGAATCTCAGATCCAGGTAGCGTACTGGTAGCCCGGGCCATAGCATGCGGGATCAAGCTCGAAGTAATCCCCGGCCCCTCGGCGGTGATCTCCGCCCTAGCCCTTTCGGGGATGGATACTACCAGTTTTACTTTTGTTGGGTTTCTGCCCTCCCGCCGCAGCGAAAGGCAAAAGTCTATAAGGGCTATAGCCCAGGAGCCGCGAACTATAGTATTATATGAGGCTCCCCACCGTCTGCTGGATACCTTGAACGATCTGGCAGAAATCTTAGGCGAAGAGAGACCGATAGCGGTAATGCGTGAAATGACGAAGCTGCATGAATCGGTGGCAAGAGATACGGTGGGGAGACTGATACAGCACTATCAACAAGATAAACCCAGAGGAGAGATTACCCTGGTGATCGCTCCTTATCTGCCGCCTTCTCCGAGCGAGGTCAGTCTCGAACAGGTGATGCAGGAAGTGGATGAGCTGATTCAGCAGGGATTGGAAAAAAAAGAGGCCTTCAAGTTGAAGGCCCGTGAGTACAAGATTGCTAAGTCGACAATTTATAAACGCTATTTCGACAAAATCAGACAATAGGTTGTATGTAATTAACCGACTTGTTTGCCTAATTCGGTAAGGCAACTCTTGCAGAGATTCTTGCCTCTCCAGTTGATGACATCTTCAGCATTGCCGCAAAAGATACAAGCTGGTTCATATTTCTTGAGGATTATTTTTTCGGCATCTACATAGATTTCTAATGCGTCTTTTTCCTCAATACCCATCGTGCGTCTCAGCTCAATGGGGATGACGATTCTTCCCAGCTCGTCCACTTTTCTGACAACCCCAGTGGATTTCATCATAATTATCAACCCTCCTCTAATTCCCGTTATTACGTCTTCTTGAACAAAGTGTACCAAGGATGGCATTATTAGTCAAGCGCTTTTCTACAAAATTTTTAAAAAAAATAACTAAATAAGGATATTGTAGCGATAAATGCATTAATAAATCGACAGTTTGCCGGGATTTGCCATGAATGAGAGAAATGTTTACTATTAAGGAAAAACAAAATAGTAATGGGGTTACAGATATTTTCAACCGAAGAAATATGGCAGTTATTATATGGTTATAATATTAATTAGTGTACATCTGAGGGCATCTGTGGTTAAGTATTATTGTATAAAAGCATACGCAAAACAGGAAGGAGTAAGCTCATGGAATCCAGGAAGAATTACTACATTACTACGCCGATCTATTATCCAAGTGATAATTTACATATAGGTCACGCCTACACTACGGTGGCAGGCGATTGCCTGGCCCGTTTCAAGCGAATGTCCGGTTACGATGTTCACTATTTGACTGGTACTGATGAACATGGCCAAAAGATAGAAAGAACCGCCCGTAGCCAGGGCATGGAACCTCTGGATTTTATCAATCCCATCGTGGACAGTATCCAAGCCCTATGGAAGAAATTGCTTATTACCAATGACGACTTTATCCGCACCACTGAAGCGAGACACGAGAAGGTGGTGCAGGCCTTGTTCCAAAAGGTTTATGAGCAGGGCGATATATACATGGCAGAATACCAGGGTTGGTACTGTACGCCCTGTGAGACCTTGTTTACCGAGCGGCAACTGGCTGAAGGGAAATGCCCGGATTGTGGCCGTGAGGTGGAAGTGGTCAAAGAAGAGAGCTATTTTTTCAACATGGCCAAATATGCTGACCGCTTGCTGGATCATATCGAAGGGCACCCGGATTTCATCCAGCCTGAATCGCGCCGGAACGAAGTGGTCAGTTTCATAAAGATGGGCCTGGAAGATCTCTGTGTATCGCGGACCTCCTTTAGCTGGGGTGTGCCGGTTCCTTTTAACGATAAACATGTGGTTTACGTTTGGTTCGATGCCTTGATCAACTACCTGTCAGCCATCGGGCTCGGGGTGGATGACAAGGCATTCAATGAGCGATGGCCGGCAGATGTGCATATCATGGCCAAAGATATACTGCGTTTTCACGCCATTATCTGGCCGATAATGCTGATGGCCCTTGACTTGCCACTGCCCAAAAAGGTATATGCCCACGGTTGGATAATGCTGGAGGGCGGAAAAATGTCGAAATCCAAGGGGAATGTGGTTGACCCGGTGATACTGGTGGATAAGTATGGGGTTGACGCAGTCCGCTATTATCTGGCTAAAGAGCTCACCTTCGGACAGGACGGCATTTATTCGGAGGAGATGATGGCTGGTCGTATCAACTCAGATCTGGCCAATGATCTCGGCAACCTGATCAGCCGTACTGTAGCCATGATAATCCGGTACTTTAAGGGCAGGATACCCGAACCGGCAGAGGCTGCTCCACTGGATGAGGAATTGAAGGAATTGGCTGCCAAAGTATATCAGGAGGCTACAGATAAACTGGAACGTCTGGATCTTTCCGGCTACCTGATCGCAGTTATGCGCCTGGTCTCCCGGGCTAATAAATATATCGACGAGACCGAGCCCTGGCTGCTGGCCAAGGACGAGGCACGGATCGGACGTCTGGCTGAGGTGATGTACAACCTGGCAGAATGTATCCGCATGGTGCTTATACTGACCGCTCCGGTCATGCCAACCCTGGCCAGCCGGGCTAATCAACAGCTCAACTTGTTTAAGGATGCGAACAGCCTGACCTGGGCCGAGGCCGGTCGCTGGGGACTCACTGTGGCGGGCAGCCCGGTGCAAAAGGGCGAGGTGCTGTTCCCGCGTATAGATCTCAAGAGTTTGGAGGAGAAACCAGTGGAAGAAAACCAGCAAGAAAAGTCAGCACAAGAAGTAATTAAAGCAGAGCCGGTTGCTCCAGTTGAACCGGAATACATCACTATAGACGATTTTGCCAAAATGGAACTGCGGGTAGCCGAAGTGGTGGCTTGTGAGAAGATGGAAAAGGCCGATAAGCTGCTCATTCTCAAGGTGCGCCTCGGCGAAGAAGAAAGAACGGTGGTATCTGGCATCGCTCAGCACTATGCCCCGGAGGAACTTATCGGCAAAAAGGTGGTTCTGGTAGCCAACCTGAAGCCCACCAAGCTGAGAGGAGTCATGTCTCAGGGCATGATACTGGCTGCTTCCGATGCGGACCATGTCGAAGTCCTGTTCGTTGACCAGATTCCGTCTGGCAATCGCGTAAAATAACCGGAGATTTTTTATTTGGCCACAGATTAACACAGATGAACACGGATTAGATATGGGGTTCCCCGCCCTGTCATTGCGAGCGCAGCGAAGCAATCTTAAGCCATGTAAGCCTCGGGGAAGATTGCCGCGTCGCTCCGCTCCTCGCAATGACACATACGTA
>Ga0123335_1003767_pt1 | contig 20580 bp, 14 predicted proteins | sample BiotimSIPDNA_2_FD_89707 | JGI IMG/M metagenome (GOLD analysis project Ga0123335, IMG submission 89707) | Anaerobic biogas reactor microbial communites from Washington, USA - Biogas_R2 time_0 SIP DNA | ecosystem: Engineered > Bioreactor > Anaerobic > Unclassified | place: Washington, USA...
AAGCATGGCGACGCTCTCCTCGTCCCGGAAGTACTTGCCGATGAGGGTCTTGTCGTAGTATGCGGGGGTGACCTTGTCAAGCGACTCGGCGGCGAGGGCTTCCAGCACTATCCCCGTCATGTCGGCAGATTCTATCACTGCCGGCACGCAGAGGAAGGTGGAGTGCCAGGAGCCAATGGTGTGGCCGTAGGAAGTCTGCTTCTCGTCGTACTTCGGGTAGGGCAGGATGCCGAAGTCGGTCTGCATGTCGCGGAAGTAGGAGGTCAGGTCGAGCATCTGCATGAAGAAGAGCGCCTGATCGTTCGAGAACATGTTCACCGGGTCGGTGATATCGTAGCTGACCCGCTGATAGGTGTAGGAGAGCGATTTGTCATAAACATAGGCGGTGTATTTGTCGATGATGTTTATCAGCCGCTCGCTGTAAAGGGTCAGCTCTATCTCGCCGTCGGCATTGACGGTGCCGCACTTGATGAGCGAGCCGTTCACCGCCGCCATGATGCTGTCATCCCAGACGATGGAGCCGAAGCGGTCGTTTTTGTCAAATGTGCCGTTGCCGTCAAGGTCGGCGGAAACCGGCTTGCCCATGGCGGTCATGGCGTCGAAAGTCCAGGCTCCCGAGTCAACCAGCTCATAGGGATTGTCAAGTTTGAAATCGCCCACCAGCTTTTTGTTGAATATTATGCAGCAGGTGGCGTCGTTGTCGGCGGTGGATATGTCGCCGGTGGTGAAGAACATCCTGCCCTTAATGGTCATGTCGGCGTTCGCCTTCTGATCCCACCATTCGTTCTCAAGATCTAGATAGGGCAGCGAGTTGAAGTCGTAGAGATAACCGGCGCATGCCAGGTTGCAGACGTCGTAGCCCGCCACCATGCCGGCATCGTATGCCGAATCGGCGGCAAGCACCGATTTCGTGATAAGCTGAAAGCCCGAGCCGGCGCCCTTCGCCGAGCCGTATTGCTCGATGGTTTTGATATTCACGCCGAAGCGCTCCTCAACCGCCTGATTGCGCAGAAAACGGGCGTCGTTGAGAATTTCGCCGTTCTGCTCCTCGGCGAGAAAGTCGTTCTTGCGCCAGTTGTTCTCGGTGTTGCCGGTTATTAGAAAGGTGAAGTCGGAGCCGTCGAACTTTACGTCGGTCGGCAGATGGGAAGCGGGCAGGGTGATGCCGGTCTCGGCAGTCTCTGCCGTGCCGCCGGAGGGTGAAGCGGTCGTATCGGCCGAGTTTCCGCCGCCCGAGCAGGCGGTGAGCAGCACCGAACCGGCTGTAAGAACGGCAAGGATCGCCGCGGCAATGTGTGATTGAAATAAAGGTCTTTTCATATTATCTTCAATAATTATGCGCAAAAGCCGTCAGCTGCCGAATACGCCTGCCATTTCGATGGTGGCGAAGTCGTCCATGGGCAGCTTTACCGGCATGCCGGTTTTCTGACTGCGGTAGATGGCGAGCACCAGTTCAAGGGCGCGGCGGCCGTCGTATGCCGAAACATAGGGCTGGCGGTCGTTCTTTATGGCGTCGATGGTGTCGGCGTATATGGCGTGATGGCCGTTGCCGTAGACATTGGCTGAAGCCTCGTGCAGTTCCCGGGCGGCTTCGTCGCCGGAATGTTCGTCGGCGAAATCCCAGTTTTCAACCTTGTTGACGTTGGTGCCGCCTATCTTGACCGTTCCGGTTTCGCCGAATACACAGAGTGTCTCCTCCATGTCCTTCGGATAGACATTTACCGTTCCCTCGATTGTCGCAACGGCGCCGTTTTTGAAGCGCACCACCGCAACGCCGATATCCTCACCCTCGATATAGTCGTGGTGGCGGTTGGCGGTGAAGCCGTATACGGTGTCAATATCATTGCCCATGACCCAGCGCAGCAGGTCGATGCCGTGTATGCACTGGTTCATAAGGGTGCCGCCGTCCAGCGCCCAGGTTCCCCGCCAGGTAGCCTGATCGTAATAGGCGCGGTCGCGCATCCAGCGGATGTTCACCGAGCCGTGGGAGAGTTTCCCGAAGCGCCCGGCGTCGAGCGCAGCCTGCAGCTCCTGTATGGCGTCGTTGAAGCGGTTCTGATGGCAGGCGCTGACCTTCACGCCCTTAGCCTCCATGGCGGCGATAATCCGATCGGCGTCGCCCAGCGACATGGCTATGGGCTTCTCGATTATCACATTGCAGCCGGCGTTGATGCAGTCTACGGCAATCTCGGCGTGGCAGCCGCTCTCGGTTGCTATGCCCACAAGTTCCGGCGACTCGTTTGCCAGCAGGTCGCGGTGGCTTGTGTAGCGGCGGATTTTATCTGCGCCGGGCAGATTGTGGCGGGCGGCAATAGCCTCCATGTGCTCGGGGATAACGTCGCAGAGGGCTATGATATCAAGCCCGTTTTCAAGCGCCGAGCGGACGTGGTTCGTCGACACGCGCCCGCAGCCGATAAGTGCGTACTTCATATCGCAGTGTCCTTCCTGATTTGAGTTCTGCTCCGCCGTGCGGGGCGGGGATGGTGTGGGTTGGGTATCTTGAATTTGTTGTATTTTACTATAACACCATGCATTTGTTAATACAATATCCACAAAAACAGGCAGGCATGACCTTCAGAATATCCGCCGGTGAGGAGCGCGCCATAACCTGTTTTTCAGTCGTCTTAGTATGGAGCTAACCGACATGAGCCGCGGCGGGCGTGCACTTGCGCCAACTCCATTGTCGCAAGTGCCGATAAATTTCATAATGCCGTCGGCGGCACCCTCGACGATTTTGCGGCGGTAGGAGCCGCGCGACAGCTTCACATCCTCACCGGGACAGGTTATGAAGCCCGCCTCAAGTATGGCCATGGGGACGCGGCAGTGATTCTGGACGGTCAAGCCGTCGTTTTCGTGCACGCCGGCGTCGCGGCAGCCGGTTCTTTTGACAACCCCCCAATGCACCCATTCGGCGAGGCGCCGGCATTCCGGGTATAGCTCCGGATTATAGGGATTTGCCGGACTGCGGCAGAGCGTCTGGGCGCCCTTTATCTTAGGGTTTTTGTGGGCGTTGGCGTGCAGGGAGATCATCGCGTCGGCGCCGGCGGCATTGGCGATTTCGGCGCGCTCCGAATTGCTTGGACACTCATCCGCGCTTTCGCGGGTGAGAATGACATTGCAGCCCCTCTCCGTGAGAATATCGCGCAGCATAAAGGCAAGAGCGAGATTGAATTCATGCTCGTGTATGCCGGTTTTCACCCCCATCGTTCCGGGGGCGCTGCGGGCTTTGGTCTCGGACGCCCCGGGACCGATTGGCTCCTGCTGCGGGTCGGGGCAGGCACTGTGGCCGGGGTCGATTACTATGGTCATGGCGTTATCCTCATGCCGCATATTGCAATATGCGGTGCCGGGATCAGTTCAGTTCGGCAAAGATCTCCATTGTGTCGGCTATCTTCTGCTCTACGGCGCTGCGCGCCGATTCGACGGTGGACGCCACAGAGCTGTTGCCGGCGAGCAGCAGGTTCTGAATGCCAGTGTTGAGCGAGGCGCACCAGTTGTAGGGCACGCTCATGTCCACGTCACGGGTGGCGCGGATGATGGCAAGCATGTCGATCGAACGCTCGTCGCGCAGACCCTTTGTGGAGACGTGGGTGTCGAAGTAGACGGGCAGGGTGGTGTAGACGCTCTCGCCCGACAGGGCGTCGGTGATGACGCCTATCTTTGAGGGGTCGGGATTTGTGGTGGGTATGCAGAACACCAGCACCCGGTCGACCATGTTGCTGTGGTGCCCCTCCTGCTGCTCGTCGAATTTGGGGTAGGGAACCAGACCGAAGTCCACCTCGTTGGCGCGCATCTGAAGCCCCGCCTTGATCTCGCCGGCGAGGAAAAGGGCGCGTTCGTTCATAAAGAGGTAGAGATAGCTGTTTTTCTCCACGGCGCCGGTTGTGGCGTTGGCATAGGCTCCGTCATTTCCGCCCAGCATGGGGGCTATCTTGTCGCAGACCTTGAAGAAACGCTCCATTTCGGGCATGAAGGTCAACTCGCCCTTGTCGTTTTTGTCAACATACTTGATTCCGCAGCCGAAGAGCATCTTGGTCACCGAGTTGTAGAAGGCGGACAGACCGTATATCTGATTGCTGTTCACCGTAAGGGTGAAGTCGTCGTCGCCGTTCAGGTTGGCTGCCGGTTTCATATAGGAGTAAAGGGCGTCAAGCGTCCACCTGCCCTTCTCCACCAGATCGTAAGGCTCGTCCAACCCAAGGTCAGCCATCATCGCCTTGTTGAAGAAAAGGCACCAGGTGCCGTCGAACGCCATGAGATTCAGATCTCCCGTGGCGTAGAACAGCTTGTCATAAACGGTCATGCCGTCGATAACCGGCTGATCCCACCATTCCTCGTCAAGCCGCAGCTCGGGAATGCCGTGCAGATTGTAGAACAGACCGCCGGTCACCAGCGGCGCGGAGTCCCGGTCGGGCACGTAGCAGGCGTCGAAGTCGTCAGAGCCGGCAAGCACCGAGGTCTGAATCCGGGTGTCAAGGTCGTCGAATTTTTCCTCGGTCACCTTTATGTTGAAGTTCAGCTTCTGCTCGACGGCGCGGTTGCGGGTATACACCGTGTCGTCCAGCGCGTCGCCGGTCATCTCCTCAAAGTCGAGGTATATATACATCTCCCATACCGCCGCCGAGTTGAGGTATCGGGCGGTATAGCCGTTAAGGTCGACATCGGGATAATCATATGAGGGGAGAGTTGTCTCATCCGCCGCGGTTTCGGTGACGGCCGGATCCGCCGCGGCAGTCGTATCGGCAGAGCCGCCCCCGTTGCCGCCGCAGGAAAGAATCGTTGAGCCGAGCACGCAGGCGAGGAGGAACATATAAATCAGTTTTTTCAAGGCTACTCCGCCCCCGTTTCGTTTTGGGCGGCCTCGCGGTCGAGGGCGCGGTTGCGGAAATAAAGTATTATGTCGGTGCCTACCATGATGAAGTTGAGTATGTAGAATACAACCACATAGGTCAGGGGCTTGACATCGGTGAAATGCCCTATCAGCTTGGCGGCGATACCGAAGAGGTAGCCTGTCTCGATGAAGCAGAGAAAGAGCAGTGATTTGCCCTTCGCGGTGCGGGCTTTCCAGGATTTCATAATAGACAGAGGCCAGGATATGCCGAAGCAGATAACCATTACCGATTCAAAAATATCAATAATCGCTTCCATTATCTCACTTCCTTATATTTTATTATTTATATGATTGTCAGAACAGCTTTTTCAGCACCGACAAAATTACCAGCGCGCCGGCTGAACAGAGTATGGCGCACATGACAAAGTATACCACGCTTCCTGCGGGTTTGCCAAAAATCATGTCGCCTTTTTCGGCGTCGGAGGGGGTTGAAATTTCATTCTCCGTAATGTCCGCGCCGGGAGTCTCCGACGGTTCTGCCGCCGCGGCGTCAGTCGGCTCGGCGGGTTCAGTGGGTCCGGGCGTGGTTTTGAGAGTCGGTTCGCCGGGCCTGGTTGTCACCCCGGCGGGCGGTTTGGCGGTGGTTTCGGGCACGGGCTTTGTTGTAGTGCCGGGAGTTTCGGGAGCCGCGGTGGTTTTAGCCGTTGTCGCGGGCGGCTCGGTTCGCGCGGTAGTGGCGGCGGGAGGAGTAGTGCGCGCCGTTGTGGTTGCCTTGGGAGTGGTAACGGCTGTCGTGGTTACCGGCGCGGTCACCGGCGGCTCAGCCTGCTGTCCGGTGGTGACCGGTGTTTCGGGTGCCGCCGTGGTGTCGGGAGTATCGCCGCCTTCGCCCGGCGTATCGGGCGCAGGCGATACAAGCGCCAGAGTTCCGTCCTCGGCGTACCGGTAGACAGCCCCGTCAGACATGTGAATGCTCACCGGCTGACCCGACTTGTTGACACCTGCCAGCGCCGCTGTAAGCATGTTTGCCTTGCCCGTATCGGCGTAGGTGAAGCCCACAATAAGCTCGCTCAGCGATTCGCAGCCGTAGAAGGCTTCGGCGCCCACATAGCAGGAGGCGGGTATGGTGACGGTGGTCAGCGACGAGCAGCCTGAGAAGGCGCGGCTGTGGATCTCAGTCAGGCTGCTTGGCAGGCCGATGCGCTTCAGCGACGAGCAGCCCTCAAAGGCGGAGCCGCGTATGGAGGTGGTGCCGATAAGGGTCAGCGCCGTGATCTTTTTATTGTTGTAGAATGTCCAGGAGGGAATCTCGGCGGCGTTCAGCGCCAGACCGCCGCTCAGCCCCTCGGGGATGTAGAGCAGCTGCCCGGAGGAAGTGAACACGATGCCGTCCATGCTGTAGAAGTGGCTGCCGGCCTCAAAGAGCACCGCTTCAGCGGTGGGACACCAGCTCACAGGCGGCACGCTGCCGTCAAAGGTGATGCCGATGTCGGTCACCGACGCCGGTATGAGTATTGACTTCACCGTGTCGGCGTAGAGGAAGGCGTTTGGCGCTATCTTCGTCACCTGTATACCGTTGATCTCGCCCGGCACTTCGATGCTTATGTCGCTGCCGTTGTATTTTGTGATGGTTATCTCGTTGTTTATGCTGTTGTATGAGAAGTTGTTGTATACCGCCGCCGACAGTCCCATACCCGGCGCGCGGGGCATCAAAGTCAAAATTATCATCAGCAGCAGAAGATATGCCGCAATGTGCTTTATTCTCATCGAAAAAGTTACCTCCGGAGGCGCATTTCCGTCCGCCCGGCGCATCACATCCGCCGCCGGCTCGGGCAATTACCGCCATTGTAGCACGAAATTGTAACAAATTCAACATAATACTTTCAATAAGTTTTGATTTTCGGGAAAAAGAGCCCGATTATATATAATATTATCGAAAGATAAGGACAGGCTGCATATTTAGCCGTAACCGAGGTTTATTTCTCCCGCCTGCGCTTCCGGTTTCGGTATCCATATCATGTGTCATATGTCATACGTCATACATACGCCCCCTGTTTACCCGGTGCGTAAAATCGGCGTTTTCACCATTGAATACATTCTCGTCATGGTGTATACTGTGTATAGGTTTTATCGGCGATTCAAAACCATACGGATATATATGAGGTATAGTATGAAACGTTCAATATCACTGATTTTAACCCTTGCCATGCTCGTTCTGCCGGTCCTTGCCGCCTGTTCCGGGGAGGGCGGAACTTCCTCCGCTGATACCGCCGCCGCGGACGCCTCACACGATACGGTTGAGACTGCCGGATCAATAGCCCTTGCCGACATGACCGACGGACTTGAGGACAGGGACATGAACGGCTGGGAGCTGTCAATTCTCAACTGGGACGGCGGAACGCTCACCTGGGCAAACGTGGTTATCACCCCCGAAGCTCTTGACGGCGACACCCTGAACGACGCCATCTATCAGCGCAACGCCGACCTCTGCGAGCGCTTCAACATCACAATCCGCGCCGACGACTCAAAGAGTGTTCAGTCGGAGATGGCACGAAACGTGACCGCCGGCGACGATGTTTACACAATATACCTCTCAAACGAGGCATACGGCGGCAATCAAGGCATCGCAGGTCATATCCCTTATGCTCTGGACTGGCAGGAGATTCCCTGTCTGTCGCTTGATTCGCCCTGGTGGAATCCCGATGCCACCTCGGTCTACAAGCTCTCGGGGCATCAGGTTGCCCTCGCCGGAAACTGTTCGCTTACGGTGGTCTCCCGCGCCGTATGCATGGTGTTCAACAAGGTAATCTGGGAGGACGCCGGTACCGGCGAGAACCTCTATTCGCTTGTCGACTCCAACAAATGGACGGTTGACAAGTATCTGGAGGTCACAAAAGAGATCGGCCGCGACCTCAACGGCGACGGCGTCATGGACAAGAACGACCTCTGGGCGCTTAATATGGGACGCGGTTTCAAGGGCTACACCGCCTCCTTCCTTGCCGGTTCGGGCATGAACTATACCGAGCCCGCCGGTGACGGCTCCTATGTCTTTGCCCTCGATTCAAATGAGAAGGCTCTGACCCTCCTTGCCAAGCTGGTGGACGCCCTTGCCGTTGAGGGTTACTGCTACAACGAGGACGCGTCTGTTCACTCCTTCGCCCCCTCCGACCACTTCAAGAACAGCCACGCCCTCTTTACCCAGGGCGTGCCGAACGATATCTACAAGCTCCGGGATATGGAGGACGATATCGGCCTGCTTCCCATGCCCAAGCACGACGAGTCTCAGGAAAACTTCTACTCGGCAGCCTGGGGCGGCGCCGTCTGGACGCTGGCGCGCACATTCGACATGGACTTCGCCGAAAACCTGGGCATGACCCTGGAGGCGATGTCCTTCGCCGGCTGGCGGGATGTGATACCCGTCTACAAGGAGATAGCCCTCAAGACCAAGACCGCCCGCGACAACGAGTCCGAGGCTATGCTCGACATCATCTTCGGCTCCATATACTTCGACTTCGGTACGAACATCTGTTACGACGCGGTGCTTGCGCCTACCTTCCTCACCGATATCTGGCACAGCAGGGACTCGGGCGCCATTGTATCGACTATCGAAAAGTATAAACCGAAAATCAACCAGTATATCACCGACCTGGTTATTGTCGCTTCCGAGATGTGAGGTTTTATGTATTGTAATAAATGAAGGGTATTAATGAATATGAAGATGTATGTTCGTCTGATTTCACTGATCCTTGCCGCCGCATCTGCAGCGCTGTTAGTATCCTGCGGCGGAACGCCGCCCACCGGTTCAGACGAGGCGACCGCCTCCGGTACCGATACCGCCATAACCGAAGCCGATGTCACAACCGAGCTGACCGACGATCTCCCGCCCCTTGATTTCGAGGGTCATGAGTTTCTGGTCTACAGCCGCTACGCTCCCCTGTACTTCCTGGGACCGCTGGATGTGGAGGCTGAGAACGGCGAGGTGGTTAACGATGCCATCTTCCGCCGCAACCGCACCGTTGAGGAACGGCTGAATATTGTCTTTACCGAGCTCACCTACACCAACAACGACCAGCCCCGCACTCTGCTGCTTGCCGCCGACGACACCTATGACATGATGCAGGCCAAGGGTCTGAACGCCTTCAACTATGCCGCCGAGGGTCTGCTCCGCGAATGGAAGGAGCTTGACTACATCGACCTTGACAAGCCCTGGTGGGATATGTCAATCACCGATGCGCTTTACATCAAGAACAAGCTCTACTTCGCCGTGGGCGCTTACAATCTGTCATCCTATGAGTTCACCCACATGCTGCTCTTCAACAAGAACCTTGCGGAAAACCTGAATCTCGGCGACCTCTATGCCATTGTCAATGACGGCAGCTGGACCTTCGACAAATTCCACTCTCTGGCTTTGCAGGCGGTGACAGACCTTGACGGCGACGGCAGGTTCACCGATGCCGATCAATATGGTCTTGTCTCCCAGCCCAAGCAGGTGCTGCCCTGCTTCTGGATCGCCGCAAACGTGCTCTCAATCGACCGCGATGCCGACGGCACACTTACCTTCGCGGCCAAGGAAAACCCAAAGTTCGCCGAGGTCTATCAGCGGATATTTGAAGTCACCCGGGGCGACAATATCTTCTACGAGATGAGCATCTCCCTCGACGACGTAAACGAGATTTCGAAACTGTTTGTCGCCGGTCAGTCGCTCTTCCACGATGTGGACTGCAACCGGGTTCCCTCCCTCCGCTCAATGGACACCGACTTCGGTATACTGCCTTTCCCCAAATATACCGAGGCTCAGGACAGATACTATACCCGCATAGAGGGCTGTGAGATGCCCATTATCCCCCTTGCCGTTGGAAATCTCGACCGCACGGGTGCCATTCTCGAGGCTATGTCATCTACTTCCTACACTACGGTTGTTCCCGCCTATTATGAGGTCGCCCTGAAGGGCAAATATACCCGGGACGAAACGTCGGTGGAGATGCTGAATATCATATTCGGCAACCGGGTCTATGACCTGGGCGACACAATTCTCACTTCCGAAATGCGCGACGGACCCTTCCGTGAGAAGTATGCCGCCGATGACCGGGATCTCGCCTCCACCCTCGCTACCATGGAATCGGCAGTCCTCGCAAAGTTAAAGAAATTCAGCGAATGATCCATTCGCCATAACCGACAAAACATCGAAGGCAACAGCCATGTCCGAAAACTTTCTCCGCTCACGATGGGGCGCGTTTATACATTTCCTCGGGAAGCGCGATATGACCGCCGCCGAGTGGAACGCACGAACCGCCGCTTTTGACGCCGAAGGACTTGCCGCTCAGCTTGCCGACGCGGGAGCTCGCTGGCTGTTCTTCACCATGGGGCAGGCATCGGGGCATTACGCCGCGCCGAACGCTTACTTCGATTCGGTGGCGGGCGGGGCTGACCCCGATTATGTCTCGAAGTGCTCAACCCGGGACCTGCCGTCGGAGCTGGGAAAAGCGCTTCTGAAGCGGGGCATAAGATTATGTCTCTACATGCCGAGTGAAGCGCCCAACTGTCCGAACTTCGGCTGGCGCTTCAACCGCCGCCCCGACGGCAGCATAATCGGCGACCGGCTGGCGGAATTTCAGCAGAAATGGGAAGCTGTAATCCGCGAATGGTCGCTGCGCTACGGGAAAACGGTTTCGGCGTGGTGGGTTGACTCCTGCTACTTTGCCGACGCCATGTACCGTTTTCCCGACCCGCCAAATTTCGCATCATTCGCGGCGGCGCTGAGAGCCGGCAATCCCGATGCGCTGCTTGCCTTCAATCCCGGCATCCGCATACCGGCGGAGAGCCTTACAGATGAAGACGACTACACCGCCGGGGAGCTGGCAACCTCCCTTCCCACCGCCTTCGACCGTTTTCCCATAGGGGTGAAATCACCTGCAGGATTTGTGCCACTTGCCGAACTTGGGGACAGACCGCAGTATCATCTCCTCTGCTCCCTTGGGCGCGACTGGGGACATCTGGTGAAAACCGACGCCGGCATCGATATATGCCGATTCCCTGCCGAGCTGGTGTACGGCTACACAGCCTATATACTCAATATGGGCGGCGCCATGACCTGGGAACTGCCCGTCGGCTATGACGGCAGGATGTTTGAGCCGGTTTTAGAGCAGCTCAGGCGGCTCAGGCACCTGAATCAGGATTAAGAATAAAAAGAATAATACAAAAGAGGTACACGCAAATGAAAGAATTTACCGGTTACATGCACGGCATGGGCATCGGCGGCTGGCTCACCAACTTCAAGCGTCTGCCCGTTCTCCCGGAGGGCTACAAGATGAAGCTGTCCACCGGCGACTTCGAGCATTTTGAAAAGTACATCACCCATGAGGACGTAAAGTACATCGCCTCCCTGGGCATGGATCACATCCGCCTCGCCTTCGACCAGTATGTGCTTGAAGAGTATGACAATCCCTGCGCCTACCGGGACGAGTGCTTCGGCCACATCGAGCGTTTCCTGAAATGGTGCGACGCCGAGGGGGTAAACGTCATATTGAATCTCCACAAAGCCATCGGCTGTATCTGCGACTTCAACGACTCCCGCTCACTCATGACCGAGCCGGAACTGCGGGAGCGTTTCGTCTGCCTCTGGTGCGAGATAGAGAACCGCTTCCATGAGCATCCCGCCGTATTCGAGCTGATGAACGAGGTCACCGGCAGCGACAACGAAAACTGGAACACACTTGCCGCCGAGACCATCTCGGCTCTCCGCAAGCTCAACCCCACACGAATCATAATGGTGGGCAGCTCACAGTGGAATTCCTGCTCCCAGCTGAAGAATCTGCGCCTGTATGACGATGAGAATGTGGTCTACACCTTCCACAACTACGCCCCCCATCAGTTCACCCATCAGCGCGGCCTGCTCCAGGGCATGCAGCACTACTATAACCGCGACATGCCCTATCCCGGCGACATCGGACACTATATCGACTACTGCCATTCCTGCGGAGGAGACCCGAATCACTTCGCCCGCTACCCCGAGATGGGAAGACAGTACCTTTGGGACGTGCTGAAGCCCGCCGCCGATTTCATCGCCGCCAATCCCGACAAGATAGTCACCTGCGGCGAATTCGGCACCATCCGCCATTGCCCGATAGAGTGGCGCGAGAACTGGATGCGCGATATGATAACCTTCTGTCTCGACCATCAGATTCCCTACACCTGCTGGAACTATCTCTCCACACCCTATGACGGCAACCGCTTCTCGCTTGTGGACGATGACCGCCGCATAATCGTCTCCCGGGAAATGGCAAGGATAATCCGCGGGGAAGTGAGATAATAAGATAATAAATAAGATACAAAAGTTCTCGGAACGCTAAATCAAAGAGTTAAAGTTATTTCACATTCTTGACGAATATAATAATAAAAGCAGCAGGCAGCATCACACAAGGATGCTGCCTGCTATCTCTTTTGTGTTATATAATATGACATGAATATGGCTAAAAATAGCATATTGTTATTATATTCAGCTATGTTTTTTCAAAATCATATTATTGAAGTTTATAAAAATATGTGTTAAAATCGCAGACAGTAATTACGGTCAAAGCTGATTCAGCAGGAGGTTACTATGAACGGCACCGACAATCAGAACAACTCAGACAACAGAAGAAAGATACCGCGCCCGATGCTCTATTACTACGGCATTGCGATTTTGATCATTATTCTTTTCAACTGGCTTATCGTACCCTGGTTTTTTTCAATGCAGGTACAAACGACCACATATTTTGAGTTTATCAATTCCATAGAAGCGGGCGAAGTGACGAAGGTACATATTACCGACACCGAAATCAATTATGTCAGGAAAGAAAACGGAAAGACCTGTGTTTGTAAAACAGGCATAGTGGACAATCCGTCGCTTCCTCAGATGCTGCAGGAAAAGGGGATAGACTACGGAGCGGAGATCCCCGAAAAGCCGAACATGCTGCTGTCAATTCTTCTGACATACGGCGTACCCGTTCTTATTTTCTTCCTGATAGGAAGAAAAATAAATAAAACGATGGCAAACAGGATGGGTGCCGCCGGACTTAATATCTACGGAGGGGGATCGGCAAAGGTATATACCCCCGACAGCGATAAAAAGAGCTTTGAAGATGTGGCTGGTCAGGATGAAGCGAAGGAATCGCTTGTAGAGATTATCGACTATCTCAACAATCCGAAAAAATACGAAGAGATAGGTGCAAAATGTCCGAAGGGCGTGCTTTTGGTGGGTCCTCCCGGCACGGGTAAAACTCTTATGGCAAAAGCCGTGGCAGGTGAGGCTAATGTGCCCTTTTTCTCGATTTCCGGTTCCGAATTTGTAGAGATGTTTGTAGGCAGAGGAGCGGCAAGAGTCAGAGAGCTCTTCGAACAGGCAAACAAGAAAGCTCCCTGTATTGTCTTTATAGATGAGATAGACACCATAGGTAAGAAGAGAGATTCCGGATTCGGCAGCCATGACGAAAGAGAACAGACCCTCAATCAGCTTCTGACCGAGATGGACGGCTTTGAGGGCAACAAGGGTGTTGTTATTCTGGCAGCCACCAACAGACCCAATGTCCTTGACCCCGCTCTGCTTCGCCCGGGCCGTTTTGACAGGCAGGTAAGGCTTGAACTGCCCGACCTTATGGGCAGAGAGGCAATCCTCGAAGTGCATCTGAAAAAGATAAAGAGAAAGGCGGACATAGACGTCAATCTCATTGCCCGAATGACCGCCGGAGCTTCGGGAGCGCAGCTGGCAAATATAGTCAACGAAGCCGCGCTGAGAGCCGTCCGCAGCGGAAAAGACCGGGTAACCACGTCGGACCTTGCCGAATCGGTCGAAGTGATCATCGCCGGAGCGGAGAAGAAAAACGCGATCCTTTCAAAGGAAGAAAAGCGCATAGTAGCCTATCACGAGATCGGACACGCCCTCGTCGCGGCAAAGCAGACCGGAGCCGCGCCGGTGCAGAAGATAACTATCGTACCGAGAACATCGGGGGCATTGGGCTATACCATGCAGGTTGACGAGAGTGAAAAGGTGCTGTACAGCAAAAAGGACGCTTACCAAAGGCTGGAAGTACTCTGCGGAGGACGGGCGGCTGAAGAGATTGTATTTGACATGATTACCACGGGCGCTTCAAACGATATAGAGAAAGCCACCGAACTCGCGAAAAACATGGTGACCCGCTACGGCATGTCCGAAACGTTCGGAATGATGGCTCTCGAAACCGGGGGGAACGCCTATCTGGGCGAAGCGGGTCATTATAACTGCTCGCCCGAGACAGCCCGGCTGGTAGACGAGGAGGTTCGCGATATCATCGCAAAAGCATATGAGGGAGCGAAAGGAATCCTGTCGGAAAACAGAAGCAAGATGGACGAGCTTGCCGAATATCTTATCGATAAGGAAACCATAAGCGGTCAGGAGTTTATGGATATACTTGAGGGCAGGAAAAACTGAAACCCGCATTTCAGCCTGTATGTGAATAATTGCGGCATCTCATGAAATTGCTTGACTTTTAGCCGAAAGCACTGTACAATATTCATCAAGTTAAACGCCGCACCTTACCTGAAAGCAATTACATGAGGAACTATACTGAACGATATACAATGACGCTCCGTGCGCTGCTCATATGTCTCGCTCTCTGCATGCTGCTGCCTTTCACAGGCTGTGGCGGAGGGAGTGTTGAAGTCGGCGCGGACATTTGCGCGGATGAAGCCTCCGAAATCACTGTATCATACCCTCCCGCAACACTTCCCGCAAGCGCGTCACAAATCGGCGACATCAACGCGATAAACACCCCCGAAGGCTTCAGCCTTGCCAAATATCCCGCGGGCGACATCCCCAGAATCTATATTGAGACGGTATCGGAGACGGGTGAAAACGCCTCTCCTTCACACTCACACGCCGCCGGCATCACCGCGGAATACTCGCAGTGTCTGCTGGTGGTGGTGGATAAAAAGGGGGGCGGACATACCGCCGTGGCAGACGGCACCGGCATGGTCAGAGTGCGGGGCAACTCCACCGCAGGCGCGCCGAAAAAGCCCTACAACATCAAGTTTACCGACAAGGTTCCGCTGCTGGGCATGACCAGGGGGCGCAAATGGTGTCTGCTCGCCAACATGTATGACAAGTCGCTGATGCGCAACAAGATTTCCTACGATTTCACCGCCACTGCCGGCTGTTCCTGTCCCATGCAGACCCGCTTCGTCGACGTCTATGTTGACGGGAGGTTGCAGGGCAACTACACGCTAACCACGCCCGCATCCGACGGCTACATCGGGCTTGACATCGGGAACGGTGACTATATCATTGAACGCGGCGGTGACCGTTGGGACTACGGCTCAACCTCCCGCCGGGTCTCGCCCGTATACGGAATCCCCTTCTCATACGACAACCCCGACGAATCGCTGCTCACCGACGAGCAGCGGATGGAGATAAAGTCCCTGCTCACCGCCGTCGATGAGGCGCTTGAAGCGCAGGACGAGGCGGCTATACGGAAAGTAATGGACATAAATTCCTTCGTCGCCATGTATGTGACGGAGGAACTGTTCAAGGACTGCGATATCTGCCACGGCTCCACCTACCACTATATCAAAGACGGGAAGATTTATGCCGGACCCATATGGGACATGGATCTTTCGATGGGCAACGTTTCCCATTGGTACGACCAGGAGAAATATCGTATATACAACAATATGTCGGACTACCGGGGGCGTTCTCTCGGTCTCGGCAATGACGACAGCGCCGCCGGGCTTTGGGCACAGCTTGACTGGTACAGACCGCTGATGCAGTGCTCCTTCTTCCGGGTGCTGGTGCACGAGAAGTATGTCTCGCTTTTGGACGATATCGAGAACATCTACCGGGAGGGCGGGCTTATCGATCAATATCTGCAGGAGTTCGGCGCCTCCTTTAAGCGCAACTATGCCGAATGCGGATGGTCGCTCACAACGACCTACTGCCCCTACGAGCTGGAGCGCCCTTTCCCCACCTTCGGGGAGAATGTGGAGTATCTGCGTGACTGGCTGAGACGGCGCGACGCCTGGCTGCGGGGCTACTTCGGCATAAGCGGCTCGCTCCCCGAGGACTCTCCCGAGTATGCAGTGCCCGAGACGCGGGCGTCGTGGTGATATGGTGATATCGTGGTGATATGGTGATATTATGAAAAAGCGCGGATTGTCTGCGAAGCTGATGCTTGCGGTGAATATCATAAGCTGGGCGGCTGCGTTGTTGCTCTATATTATTTACGGCAGGGATTATTACAAGAGGAAATATGCAGAAAAACTGAAACAGAAAAAATAAAAAAGGGGTACGGTATCATTTGTTTTGATGCCGTACCCGTTTTCTATATAATATAGTTATCGCGCTTTCTCAAGCAGGCAGCGCAGTACCTCATAAATCCGGACGGCAGATGCCACCGATAGCCGTTCGTCGGGTGAATGTATGTCATACATGTCGGGACCTATCGAAACGGCGTCAAGGTCGGGGATGCGCGCCGATATAAGCCCGCATTCGAGTCCGGCGTGAACCACGCGGACAGCCGGCTCTTCTCCGGTTACGGTTCGGAAGGCAGCCAGTATCCCGCGCTGCAGGGGGGTATCCTGCTTCGGCGTCCAGCCGGGGTAGCCATCCTCGCGCAGAGCCTTACCGCCGCAGAGCAGAGCGATGCGCTGGACGTTGAGCCACAGCTCACGCATACGGGAATCGAATGCCGAGCGGGCGAGAGATTTCAGCACAAACTCCTCTCCGCCGGCGCCGGCGCCGGCATCGAGGGAAGCGAAACCGATATTGCATGAGGTATCGACTTCGCCGTTCCGCATGGAGGTCACGCCGTCGGGCAGCAGGGAAAGCAGGGTAACCGCGTTCGAGGTGCAGCGGGGGGTGAGCATTGTTTCCGGTCGGGCGCATTTGTGTACGGCAAGCCGGACATTCGAGTCATCGGACACAAACTCATGCCGCAGGGAGCGCATGAACGAATAGGCTGTGCCCGTGACGGCGTCGGGATCGTCCACCCCTATGACCGCCTCGCAGCTGCGGGGTATGACATTTGTGCGTCCGCCGCCCAAAAACGACACAAGACACATGGGGGCGGTTTTCTGCGCATGAAGGATGCGGGCGAGAATCCTCGCCATGACACGCACGGCATTGGCGCGGCCGAGATGGATATCGGCGCCCGAATGCCCTCCCGTCAGCCCGGTGATTGTGAGTTTCAGCGGCTTATATGCACTGCCGAAGGGCTGGCGGTGAGTCGGAGCGGTCACGGTAAAATGCTGTCCGCCGACACAGCCTATGATAAGCGAGTTTTCCTTCCCGCTGTCGAGATTTATCAGCCGGCGGGCGGTTACCCGGCTCCAGTCAAAGCCCTCTGCGCCCGACATTCCGGTCTCCTCGTCCACCGTAAAGACAGCCTCCAGACCGGCGGTTATTGCTTCATCCGTGAGCAGCGTTAGGGCGGCAGCCACACCGATACCGTTGTCGGCGCCGAGAGTGGTGCCGTCGGCGTACAGCATGCCGTCGGCGTACACCACCGATATGGGGTCGGCGGTGAAGTCGTGGTTCGAGTCGGGGCGCTTCTCACAGACCATGTCAAGGTGCGCCTGAAGCAGGTATGTTATGCTTCCGTCGTCAGCGGGGCGGCGAATATGGACGTTGTTCAGTTTGTCCCGTGTATATTCAAGCCCGCGGGCGGCGGCAAAGGCGCAGACATAATCGGCAGCGCCCGCCTCATTGCCCGAGCATCGGGGTATCTCCGACAGTTCGCCGAAGATTTCGAACATTCGCAGGGCGGAATCGGGGGGATATACACGGGACGCCCCGCGGGCAGCTTCCCGCAGGGCGTTCACGTTTTTTATCATCAGACGTCGGTGAGCTTGCCGCGATTGTCGGCGGACTTTGTCTCGGCCGCAACAATGCGGATGGTGTCGCGGGATGCCTCGGGCGGATTGATTGTGTTCTTGGTGCCCTTGAGTATGCAGTCGGCGAAGTACTTCATCTCGGTGACATATGCCGATTCGGTGTTGAACTCGGGAGTTATGTCCTTCTGGTTCTCGTCATAGACGTTGAACTTGCCGTTTGCCATCACCGCGCAGCCCTTCTCGAAGCCCACGCGGAACTCCATGGCAAAGCCTGTGCCGTTGAGGGTCCAGTCGTCCTGGGCGTTGACCACCTTGCCGTCGTCGTATATGTACTGGGTGGATACGGAGTCGTAGCCGGAGCTGGGATATACGGTGCGTCCCAGGGTGGTGACCTGTTTGGGCATGCCGAACAGGTAGGCTACCGTGTCGACGTCGTGCACGTGCTGGTCGTGGAGAGCGCCGCCGCCGCATTCACGGCGAAGCAGCCAGTTCTCGAACGACCACTTGGGCGTGTCGCCGCCGCGCCAGAAGTAGCCGTAATGGGGCTTGCCCAGCCTGCCCGAATCGATTATCTGCTTGACTGCCGCGTATTCGCCCCAGAAGCGGAGACACTGACCTATCATGAGGTGCTTGCCGCACTCTTTGGCGGTGTTTATCATGAGGTCGCACTCCTCGACCGAGAGAGCCATGGGCTTCTCGCAGAACACGTTGATGCCGAGTTTCAGGCATTTGACGGTGGTGGGGCAGTGCAGGTAGGTGGGAAGGGCTATGACCACCAGGTCGAGCTTCTCTTTTGCCAGCATGTCGTCCATGTCGGTGTAACAGTTGAACTTTGAGAAGTCGTAATCGTCTCCGCCCACGTCCAGGTTGAAATCAACCTTCTTGTTTTCGAAGCGCTCAGGGTCTACATCGCAGGCGGCAACCAGCTTTATGCGGTCGCCCTCTTTGGTGAGCTGGATGAGGTTTGCAAGATGCCCGCGGCCCATTCCGCCGACACCTATCAGTGCGGTACGAAGCATAATTCTGTTTCCTTTCGGTATTTATATCGTTTGTGTCCGGCTGCCCGGACGGCTTTACGTTATCTGACCTTGGATCTCACTTCCCTGATGCGGCGGAGCGCATTGGCGCGAGCGGCATCGGGGTCGGTTTTGAGCAGTTCGCTGTCCACATAATCCTCCACATAGTCGGCTTCGGTGCGAAGCCCCTCCTCAATCAGGAAGTTCATTATGCGAGGGCGGGTATTCAGCAGGCTGCTTATTGTCATGTCGCGGTTTAAGGTGTCTATGAACATTGCAAGATAGCGGGAAAGGTCGACCTCGGTGTACCAGGGCTTGCCGCACAGCCAATCGGGTCGGTAAATGAGGTTGGTTGTAAAGACCTGTTCTATCACGCCCTTTTCATAAGCCTTGTCGAAGTCATTCTCGGTGCTTTTTCCGCAGAAAAGACCGAAGGGCGAGAAGGCGAATATGCGGTTTACGCCCTGCGCCTTGAGCTGATCCGCAACATCGATGAGCGAAGCGCCGGAGGCTATCATATCGTCGGAAATGATTATATCGAGACCTTCAAGACTGTCGGCGCCTATGTACTTGTGCTCAATAATGGGGTTCTTGCCGTTTACCACACGGGTGTAGTCGCGGCGCTTCCAGAACATCGAAAGGTCGAGTTTCAGCGCCTCCGAGAAGTATATGTTGCGGGACATGCCGCCCTCGTCGGGTGACACCACTATTATTTTATCGCGGTCGAGCGAAAGTTCGCTGCCGTACTTGTTTACCAGCGCTTTTATCATCTGGTGGGTGGTGTGAACATCGTCGAAACCCAGAAGGGGGATGGCGTTCTGAACCCGGGGGTCATGGGCGTCAAAGGTAAGGAAGTTGGAGATGCCCATATCCCGCAGTTCCTGCAGCATTATCGCGCAGTCAAGCGACTCGCGCAGCGAGCGTCGGTGCTGACGGCCTTCGTAGAGCATGGGCATAATTATCGAAACGCGGCTGGCTTTGCCCATAATGGCGCCTATTACACGCTTAAGGTCGGCGTAGTGGTCGTCGGGGCTGTAGCGCTGTTCCTCGCCGTACATCAGGTATTTCACGCCGTGATTGAAAACGTCCGCGTAAATGTAGATATCGTGGCCGCGGACCGAATTGGCAAGCACCGCTTTGCCTTCGCCCGAATCGAAGCGGACGAAGTCGGGATATATCACATATTCCTTGTCGGTGTCCTGCTCGCCCCGGGAGAGTTTTATAAGCTCCTCCACCTGGAGCAGCAGCCCGTCGCTGCCGTTGAGGCAGTCGCCCCTCAGACCTATTATGCTGAGCGGCGCGTGGGGATGATTGTCCAGCCCCGCCTCAATTCTGAGCGGCCTGTATATGTCAGCCCTCTTGGTCTTCCATTCTGCGATGCCGGATTCGAGCTGTGCCTCGAAATCTTGATTGCGCCACGGGTGTCTGACATTCTCATGCGTGTTCAATTTAATCAACCTCCGCTTCATCACAAAACTGATATCACAGGTTCTTCATGTGTTTTTATTATAACATTTCCACCCTGTTTTGTCAACTTGTAATTCACCGAATATAGCCGGGCGAAGCAGGAGCGGGCGGGAACAAAGCGGTGCGGAAAAAACGAGACGCCGCATTATGGCGGCGCCTCCCGTTGTGTATGATATAATAGTTCAGGCGGTCAGCGTGTGAGACCGCGAATATGTATATCTATTTATGCTGCTATATGCCTTTGATTATGCCTGCGTCTGCGCCGCCGGCTTGGCAGCCGACGCGAAGCGTCTGATCTTGCGGGAAGAGGTCTTCTCGAATTCGGTGTCGCGGAGCTTCACATTGGTTATCTGCTTGTAAACCGGGAGCTGGCGGCAGATGGCGGCGATGTCGTGCTTCAGCGCCTCGAAGGGTTTGTCGATGCCC
>Ga0123335_1003779_pt1 | contig 20537 bp, 17 predicted proteins | sample BiotimSIPDNA_2_FD_89707 | JGI IMG/M metagenome (GOLD analysis project Ga0123335, IMG submission 89707) | Anaerobic biogas reactor microbial communites from Washington, USA - Biogas_R2 time_0 SIP DNA | ecosystem: Engineered > Bioreactor > Anaerobic > Unclassified | place: Washington, USA...
GGAACATTGAAATTGTCGTGAATTGCGTGAAAGTATTGAAATCGACAAGATCAAGCCAGCCATGTCGAGACGGGGGTTGTCTTAGTTGCCGTTCATTTTAACCTGACTGCGGCGAGAACCCCAAAATTGCTAGAATAAGGAGTGCCATTGTGTTCATCGACATCCATGCCCATGCCTACTTGTTCGAGTGCCCACCGCAAGACGGGCGAACTCAGTTTTGCACGCCGGAGGAGGTGTTGAAGCGCTATGACGAGCTGGGCATCGCCAAAGGCATCCTGCTGCCGTTGATCGGGCCTGAGGTCTATCTGCCCCAGTCCAATGAGGAAATACTGGAAACCTGCAGGCGCTATCCGAACCGCTTCATCCCTTTCTGCAACATTGACCCGCGAGGCATCGAGAACAGTGAATTCACGGATTTCACAGTATGGATCGAGTGGTATAAGAATCGCGGGTGCAAGGGAATCGGCGAATTCATGCCCAACATGTATTTTCGCGACCCGCGTGTCTGGAACATCTTCAGGCAATTCGAAAAGGCGGGGATGCCGGTCATCTTCGACGACACGGTCCATGTCGGACGACGCTACGGCCTTGTGGACGATCCTGGCTTGCCACAGCTGGAGATGACATTGCGGACATTCCCGAAGCTAATCCTCTTCGGACACGGACCAGCCTTCTGGAGCGAAATCGGAAAACTGGAAACCGTCGCAGACCGTGGCGGCTACCCCAGCTACCCAATCTCCGAGGAAGGAGCAGTGCCGAAACTATTCCGACGGTACCAGAACCTCTGGGGCGACCTTTCCGCTGGCAGCGGCTACAACGCACTGGCGCGAGACGTGGACTACGCCGTGAAATTCCTCAATGAATTCCAGGATCGCCTCTGCTTCGGAACAGACATTTGCTACGCCAATCAAAAGCTGCCGCTGGCGGAATTCCTCCAAAACCTGCGAGACTCCGGAAAAATATCCAAGGCGATTTTTAAAAAAATCGCACATGAAAACGCAGAACGAATATTTGATTTGTAGGGGTGCGACATGTAAAACTTAGGACAACGCACTGAGACTGGCGTACCGAGATTGAATTCGTAGTCCACAAAACCCAGTGGCATGTCCCATGGTCCGACCCTGTCCGACCTGTCCGACCTGTCCGACCTGTCCGACCCCAGAAACTCATGATTCACAAAACTCAACGCAAACGTCCCATGTCCCAGACACCAGTCGCATTTGTCTCATTTGTCTCATTTGTCTCATTTGTCTCATTTGTCTCATTTGTCACATTGGTCCCAGTCCCAGCATCCTCCAATGCCGTACTCAAGGGGCATGTCACATGTATTTTGAGTACGAAACCGATGATTTTTTGCTTTGATTCCGCGTTGGTTTTTCGACCACTACCCCCTAATCACAATCAATAATCCAGCAACCTGCGCTTCCGCCTCACTCGCTGATGACCTGGTCAATTTCCGCCAGGCTGCAGATCTCGTACAGCCCCGTCTTGCCGAATTTGCTTCGATCGACAAGCAAGTACTTCTTCCTTGCCATTGCGAGCACACCCCTCAAAAACACCGCGTGCTCCTCATGGTACGTGGTCAGGCTGTCGTCGCTTACGCCCGCGCAGGACACAAATGCCTTCGTCACCTGCAACCGACTCAGATTGTCCAACGCCAATTGACCCAAAAACGAGTTCAGGTGGACATTGAAATTCCCGCCAACGCATACCAATATGTAATGGGGCGGGAAACGATGAAACTCCTGGCTCACCAAGACAGAATTCGTGACCACGCTCAAATTCGCAAACCTGGTCTCCTGAAGGCGACGCGCCAAGAACATCCCCGTGGTGGAAGAATCAACAAACACGATGTCGCCATTCTCAATCTCAGCTTCGGCACGCTCGGCAATCCTGCTCTTCGACTCCCGCTGCATCTCCATGCGCTGAAGAAAATGACCGCCGCCAAAGCCTCCCGTCACATCGATCATTGCAGGCAACAAACTCGTCGCACCGCCATGGACCTTCTTCACGACGCCACGCCGAACCAATTCCTGGACGTCGCGGTGAATCGTGGCCAACGATACGCCAAACTCGCGAGCCAAATCGTCCATCCGACTATAACGAGTCCCGCGCAAATGCTCGGACAAACGCTGCAATCGATCTGATTTCACTGAATACTCCTTAATAAGGACTTAAATTAAATTTCTTCTCAATGACCTACATATACCATAAAATACAAGCATTTTCTCATTTTTCATGCAAGTTTGAGAAAATTTTCTCACTTTGAAAAATATTTTTCAAAAAAATGATTTTTTCGATTTGCGGCTAAAGAAATCAATGGCATATTGATAAGATACGGTTTTTTGTCAATTCCATGGATTTTCAGACGTGAGGTGGCTTGGTCATTATGCATTCACAGATTGTTGGACTAGGATATTGCGGTTGGGATTATTTGTGCGTCCTTCCCAGCATACCGATTGACGACAAGGTCAAGATTATCCAAAGCATGGAGCAAGGCGGCGGACCTTCTGCCACGGCGACCTTCGCCGCCGCCAAGCTGGGGATTCCCTGCGCTTTCGCGGGCGTTGTCGGCGACGACTCTCCAGGCAACCAGATCATCCAGTCCTTCAAATCCATTGGGATTGATACCTCGTCGATCCGCATTCGCCCCAATGTCAAATCTCCGACTGCGTACTGCTGGATCGAGCAGCAATCCGGCAAGCGTTCGATTGCCTGGACCAGCGGCGAATGCAAGCCCTTGAGCCCTTCCGAGCTGAATTACGACCAGATTAGGGGCGCCAGAATCCTTCATCTGGACGGTCATCAGACGGAAGCCGCCATCGCCGCCGCCAAGTTCGCCAAGGACAATGGCGTGATCGTTTCGATTGACGCGGGAACGATCGTGCCCAACATCGAGCAATTGCTGGAATTGGCGGACATCGTCATCGCCTCCGAGAAATTCGCCCGCAACTTCTGCGGCACGGACGATCCCGTTGCGGCATCCAAAAAGCTCTTCGCCATGGGCGAGAAGCGCTTTACGGGAGTCACCCTGGGCGCAAGGGGATCTTTCGGCTTTGACGGCGCCAACGAGTACTTCCAGGATTCCTTCACCGTCGATGTGGTCGACACCACAGGCGCTGGCGACACGTACCACGGCGCTTTCGCTGCGGCGACCGTCCTCAACCTCCCCTACCAGGACGCCATGAGGTTCGCTTCCGCCACGGCGGCATTGAAATGCACAAAGCTGGGCGGCCGTACAGGACTCCCGGACATGGAAACGCTTAATCAATTTCTTGAACTTAATCCATAAATCCAAAACCCACAAAAAAAAGGACACGACAATGCTAAAGCTCGGTTATCTCCCACTGGTCAAAGGCAGCTGGCTCAACGAAAAACAGGTTAATACCAAAAACGAGTCCGTCAAGCAACTGAAACAATTGGCAACAGTCATCGAAACAGGAAAGCTGATCGTTTCCGAAACTGATGCCGACGAAGCCTGCGCACTCTTCGCCAAGGAAAACATCGACGTCCTCGTCGTCCACCACCTTGCGTTCCCCTTAGGCGCCATAACCCCGTCCCTGGCGCGCAGGCTGGGCGTTCCGGTCATCCTCTGGTCAACGCCCGAAGCACCCTTCCGTACCCCAGCATTCCGGCTTGAGGCAAACTCATTCTGCGCGTCGAACATGACCGCAAACCATCTTTGGAGAATGAAGCACCCATACGCCTTCGTCTATGGAGAACCCGACAAGGCCATCAAGGAAATGAAGAGCGAACTCAAGGTCTTCGAGGCAATCAAGCAATTCAACGGATTCAGGGTCGGCTCAGTCGGGAACCGCGTCCCGGGCTTCTTCACCTCGACCTTTAACGAAATGCTGCTCAGGGAAAAGTTCGGCGTCGAAGTCGAGGGCATCACGATGCTTGAGTTGGTTGACCTTGCAAAATCCCTGAAAGGCACCGACCAGCCGGAGGCAAAAGCCGCCGTCCTTGACTTGTGTACCCAAGGCGACATCTCTGACGAGGAACTCGAACTCGCAGTCAACCTCTATGCCGCATTCAACATCCTCAGGAAAAAATACCGCATCGACGCATGGGCAGTGCGCTGCTGGCCCGAATTCTCAGACCTGTATGGCATCGGAGTATGCCATCTCCTCGGCGTGCTGACCGGGCACGAATGCCCAGCAGCCTGCGAAGGCGACGTCTATGGCGCAGTCGCAATGCAACTCGGCGAAATCTTCAGCGGAGAAAAGACGTTCTTCGCCGACTTGGTCATTTTCGACGAAAAGGACGACACTGGAATCTTCTGGCACTGCGGCGCCGCTCCTGCCTGCCTCTGCAAGCCAGGCTCGAAGCCCTGCATCAGGAAGCACCCCGTCATTGACGGCGGCGGAAAGAAGGGAGTCGCAGTCGAATTCCCGCTCAAGCCGGGCCACGTGACGGTCTGCAGGATCGGCGAAAACCTCGAGGGCAACCTCAGGCTGATGGTTTTCTCCGCAGAAGGCATCGAGACCGAGCAGTGCATCCGCTCCACCCCGCTCAAGGTCAAGTTCGAACGCCCGGTCAGGGGGCTGATCGACGACCTTATCTACAATGGATTCGAGCACCACTACGTCGTTTGCTACGGTGACGTCAAAAAACAACTGAAGGAATTCGCACGGCTCACCAACCTTGAGCTGATTGAATTCTAAGCAGGAGCTTTGCCGAACAGGAGGATGTCTAACAAAACAACACCCACTAACACATTGGATACGAAATGACTAAAATAGCCTTTTTCGGTGCAGGAAGCACCATCTTCGTCAAGAACATCCTGGGAGACGTCCTCTGTACTCCGGCGCTTCAAGATGCCGAAATCGCATTGTACGACATCAATCCGCAGCGCCTCAAGGAATCGATGGCGATGCTGACCACGCTCAACCGCAACATCAACCAGGATCGGGCGACCATCAAGGGATACTGCGGAGTCGAAAACCGCCGAGAGGCTCTCCAAGGCGCGGATTTCGCCGTCAACGCGATCCGCGTTTGGGACTTCACGATCTCCGAGGCGATAGACTTTGCCATTCCAACCAAGTACGGACTCAGGCAAACCATCGCGGATACCATAGGCATCGGCGGACTCTTCAGGGCACTGGGTTCCGGCGAGCACATGCTCCATTTTGCCGAAGACATGGCGGATGTCTGCCCCAACGCCTGGTTCCTCAACTACACCAACCCGATGTGCGCGTTGACCGGTCTCCTGCTCAGGCATACCCCGATCAAAACAGTCGGGCTATGCCATTCCGTACAGGCATGCGTCCCCAGCCTGCTCAATACCCTGGGCATCGCAAAGGACTACGACATCAAGAAGTTCAACGCAAGGATCGGCGGTATCAACCATCAGGCTTGGCTGCTCCAACTCCTTTACGAAGGAAAGGACATCTACCCGCAAATCAAGCAAATCGCATTCGAGAAGCTTGACCAGTGGAGAAAAGCGCCCAAAAAGGAAAAATCCGCCAACATGGTACGACTCGAAATCATGCGGATGTTCGGGTACTACGTCACCGAATCCTCGGAGCATAGCGCCGAATACATGCCGTACTGGATCAAGAGAAACTACCCGGAACTTATCGAGGAATACAACATCCCCCTCGATGCGTCGCCTAACCGATGCCGCTCAATCGTCGCAAACTGGAACAGGCAGTACAAGGAAATCTGCGAAAACCCAGTCCTGACGCACAACAAATCCAATGAATTCGGATGCGGCATCATGGAGTCGATCGTCACGGGCACCCCATTCAAAATCGCAGGAAACGTGCTCAACAACGGATTGATCGACAACCTGCCACGGGAGGCGGTCGTCGAAGTCCCATGCCTGGTTGACAACAACGGCGTCCAGGGAACCTACTTCGGCAGGCTCCCAACGCAATGCGCGGCGCTCAACCTAACCAACATCAACACGCAGTTGCTCACCATCGAAGCGATGGCCGAACGCTCAAAGGATAAAATCTACCAGGCAGCCCTGCTGGATCCGCACGCATCGGCAGAACTGTCCCCCGATGATATCATCAGGATGGTCGATGAAATGCTCGAAGCACATAAGGACAGATTGCCTAAATATAACTAAAGGAGACTAAAATGCAGTACAAGGTCGGATACAAGCCACAAAACGGATTCACCAAGATTGCCAGCCTCGGCGACGGCGAACTCAAACTCTCGGAATTCGGAATGATCATCCTTGATGACGGCGAGCAGTTCGCCGCAAACTCGGGGGGATTCGAGGTCGCGCTGATCATCCTGCAAGGCAAATGCGACGTCAAGGGAGACGGCTTCGACTTCCCGAACCTGGGCAAGCGCGAAAGCGTCTTTGACGGCAAACCCTACGCCATCTACATCCCCAGGAACAAGGACTATGTGATCACCGCCAAGGGACATGTGGAAATCGCATGGACGGACAGCCCGACTGACCAGGACAACAAGCCCTTCCTCGTCAAGCCCGAAGAAGTCAGGGACGCCCTGATGGCCGAAGGAACAGCTTGCGAACGAGTCGCATACCACATCATCACTGACAAGCACGAGACAAACCACTTCTACATCGGAGAGGCATTCGTCGAAAACGGAAAGCATGCCTCGTACCCGCCCCATCGTCATGACATCGACAACTGGCCGGTCGAAGTCGACATGGAGGAAATATACTTCTTCAGGTTCGATCCCAAGCAGGGCTACGGCATCCAGAAGATCTATTCCGACGACCGTTCGCTGGACGTGACCTACACCGTCGAGGAAAACGACACGACGTTGATTCCCCGTGGCTACCACCCCGTATCGACCATCCCAGGCTACAAGATGTACTACCTGTGGGTCATGGCAGGCAAGAACTACAGGGCATTCAAGTCCGTCTTCGATCCCAACCACGCCTGGTTCGCCAAGCAATAACCGATCACCCATTTAACAACTAGACAAAATCCAAAGACATGAATACTCTTCTAGGCATAGACTTCGGCACCGGAGGCTGCAAGATTACCTTGACCGATACGCAAGGCAACGTGCTTGACTCCGCCTCTGGCGAATATCCATCCTCTCATCCACACCCGGGATGGTCAGAACAAAACCCCGCCGACTGGTGGAACGCCATGTGCAAAACACTCGCCGCCCTCCAGCAACGGGATGCCTGGAAGAACAACACCATCGCGGCAATCGCACTCGATTCATACACCCACGGCGCAGTCCTCCTGGATCAAAACCTCAACGTCATCAGGCCGACGATCATCTGGACAGACCAGCGATCCGCAAAGGAATCAAACCAACTCAAGCAAGAGCACGGCGACATGATCTTCAAGATCGCCGGGCAAATGCCAACCCCGACCTGGACGCTCCCGCAAATGTGCTGGCTCAACAACAACGAGCCAGATGCAATGGCGAAAGTCAAGCACATCTCTTTCGTCAAGGACTACATCCGGTTCCTCTTGACGGGAAACCTCGCCACGGACAGAATCGAGTGCCAAGGCACCCTCTTCAACGACATGGCCAGCGATTCCTGGTCGCCAGAACTCCTCGAACTGGCCAATATCGACCCGGATGCCCTCCCCCCGATCAAAGACATTACTGACAGCGCAGGGGCAATCACATCGGAAGCTGCTCGGCAAACAGGAATCCCCCAGGACACTCCAGTCATTATGGGTACCAGCGATTCCGCAATCGAAGCCTATGCGGCAGGCGCCATCAACCCCGGGCAATGCATCATCAAGCTCGCCACTGCCGGAAATGTCAATGTGATGACGGAGAAGGCCTACCCGCATCCAGCAACCTTGACCTACGCACATGTCATCAAGGGCATGTACTACACGGTCACCGCCACCAACGCCGCAGCAATCTGCCAGCGTTGGTTCAGGGAACTCTGTTGCGCCGAGGAGGTCGCCGAAGCAAGGAAAACCGGCGTCAACGTCTATGATCTTATCAACCAAAAGGCGGAAGCGACTCCCCCGGGTTCAAACGGCGTGATGTTCCATCCCTACCTCTCCGGCGAACGCTCCCCATACTGGGACCCCAACCTCAGGGCAAGCTTCACGGGAATGAGCATGGGAACCACAAAGGGCGACCTGTCAAGAGCGATCCTCGAAGGAGTCGCGTACTCACTGAAGGATTGCCACAGGACAATCGAGGAAATGAAACTCCCAGTGACCGAATACATCCTGATCGGCGGAGGCGCAAAATCCCCCCTCTGGGCGCAGATCATCTGCGATCTCTTCCAGGCGCCGGCGACTGTCCCCAAGGCATGCGACGCATCCTTCGGCGCCGCGCTCCTGGCAGGAGTCGGCATCGGGGTTTTCGAATCCCCCAAGCAAGCGATCCTGCAATCGCTCAAGCTTGACAGGACGCATCAGCCAAACCAAGGCATGGCTTCTTTCTATGAAGAGCAATTTGACAGATACCGCAAGATCCACGACGCACTCGCATTCTAACTTGTCATCTCAAAAAGGCAACCCTAATGAACTTCCCAGAAAAGCTTTCAGACTTCAAATGTGTCACCGCATTGACGCCAACGATTTGCACCCTCGCAAACGTCAGAATCCCGGCGCAATGCACCGAACCACCACTCGAAGCCGTACTCAACGAGGCTGAAAAAATCCTCCCCGCCGGCGATAAGGTCGAGAAGATCTTCCTTTACGCCCCTGATGCCGTGGGAATCCATATCTGGGAACGCCATCCCGAACACCTGAAGCGAGTCCAGGAGGTGGCACCGGTCAGAATCCCCGTTAAAACCGTGATGCCTTCTGTCACGCCAGTATGCTTCGGCTCAATGTTCTCAGGGGCGACGCCCGATATCCACGGCATCCAAAAGTACGAAAAGCCAGTGCTTACAGTCGAAACGATCTTCAACGTCTTCCCCGAGGACAAACACCCTACCCTGATCTCCTCGGTCAACAATTGCACGATCGACTGCATTTTCAGGAGAAGGCCGATAACCTACATCTCAAACCAGGAGGACGAACAAGTCCTCGCCTACACAAAACTCGCACTCCAGAACTTCAACTACGACCTGGTCGTCAACTACTCCACGGGGTATGACAAGAACACGCATGCCTTCGGTCCTTTCTCGGAAGAGGCGCTCAAGGCATTCTACTACAACGTGGACTCCTTCGTCTCGATCGCAAGTTGGCTTGACACCCTCTGGAAGGACTACAACAGGCTTCTGGTATTCTGCCCCGACCATGGCGCCCATGCGACATCAGACAACCATGGAGGACACGGAACCGACATGCCGGAGGACCTCTACATCTATCACTTCTACTCAATCAAGAAAAAAGGAAAATAATCGCTAATCGTCTTCCTCAACCTCGCGTGTCCCGCAACAGTTGGGATACTGGGTGCAACCCCAAAACTGGCTTCCTGCATTCTTCCCGCTCTTCGCCGTCCGAAGACGCATCCCGGAACCGCAGACAGGACACAGCGGAGAATCAGGAGACACCTCAGGCTCGGAAGCACGATACCCAAAACCATGATCCATCAAACGAAGCTCTTCGCGACGCTGGCACAATTCACGGTTCATCAACGAAAACCCTCGCCGGATCAACACCAGCAACGCATTCCCAACAACGCTGGAGTCGCCATGGTCCAACCAACCGCGGAACTTGGCCTCCTGCCGCATGACATAGGCACCGGAATCAAACAAAATGTCCGTGCCGGACTCGAAACGATCAAAGCTAACCCCCATCATGGACAAGTATTCGTTGTCCTCGCTAGACCATATCGCATGGCCGCTCGACAACATCCAGACCTCCAAATCACTTAGCAATTCACCCAAATGACCGCGAGAACGCTCCAAACACCGAATCACAACCTCATAACCACCATCGCCAACCTCCATTAAACGCAAACGACAGTTCCGGCTGGACGTCAATAAACGACCCCATAGCCCACCATGGTGGGACGACAGCAAGACGCGACGGCCAAAACGCTCAACCCCAATGCACAATATCGTGCACAACGTAAACAATTCGCTTTTCCGATAATCGCCAGTACGAGTCAAATAGTCCATCAGCTCAATCCCTCAGCCATCCTAGATTCATTCCTAATTGTACAAAAATCAGTTTCGCCATAGCCATAATCTGATACGCAACAACTGGAATGGCAAGAACAAGTCATTGACAATCATCAACTTACATTGAAAATCATCTAAACTCGCATCCCGATTGCGATTCTTCACGATTTCACATCAATAGTTTTTCATGCGAAATTCCTTTCGCCAAACAACCAGAGGAGGCAAAAACATGCTACTAAACAGAAAATCCTATCTGTACCAGATGATCAAAAGCGAGCTGACATGGATCGTCGGCGACGACTATGTCCAATCCGATGACGCCGAGAAGCTCGGGCATTCGATCGACTACTACTGGGTCCCTGAAGTCTGGCACGATCGCGGCCAGAAGCTGACCGGACCTGATTTCATCGTCCATCCCAAGACCGCGGAAGAAGTCTCCAAGATCTTGCAAGTGGCGAACACGCACAAGATTCCCGTCACTCCTTGGGGTGGCGGCGCAGGCTCCCAAGGCGGCGCACTCCCGATCTACGGCGGCATCGCATTGGATACGAAGCGGATGAACAAGGTTCTCAACATCGACCCTATCTCCATGACCGTCACCGCCGAAACAGGCATCATCGCCCAGCATCTGGAATGGGAAGTCAACAAGGCTGGATTCTCAACGATGCACTTCCCGGCATCAATCGCCTGCTCGACCCTGGGCGGCTTCATCGCACATCGCGGAACCGGCGTCCTCTCGACGAAATACGGCAAGATCGAGGACATGATCACATCGATGGAAGTCGTCACCCCAACTGGCGACATCATCAATACGCTCCCCGTGCCAAGGCACGCCTCCGGTCCGGACCTCGCCCAGCTCTTCCTCGGCTCGGAAGGAACGCTCGGTGTCGTCACAAAGGCTACGATGAAGATCCATCCGATCCCGGAATCCAGGAAATTCCACGCATTCCTCTTCTCGAACATGCACGATGGCTTGGAGGCAGGCGCCAAAATCATGACTTCCAGGCTGAATCCCAGCGTCATCAGGCTCTATGACAATCCCGAAACAGCCAAGCTGATCAAGCGCGTCCTCGGCATTGACAGGGTCGGATCCTATCTCGTCTTCGGATTTGACGGGCCAGAGGAAGTCGTTGACATCCAGCTTGAAAAAGCCTGCAAAATCTGCAGTGAACACGGCATTGAAGACCTGGGCACGGAATCAGGGCAAGTCTGGTGGGACAACCGATACAAGTTCTACTATCCCCCATACATGTTCCAGCTGCCGCAAGCATTCGGAACGCTCGATACAGTCGCGGACTTCTCGCATATCGAAGCCGTCTACCATGCCATGCATGACGCCGTCAAGGAGCAGTATCCGAAAGCGGCCTACATCGGGCATTTCTCGCATTGGTACGATTGGGGTTGCATGCTCTACGCACGCTTCATCATCGAACAGCCGCCGCAAGACCCCGAGGAAGCCGTCGCGCTCTACAACAGGATTTGGGACGCCGCGATCAGAGCCGCCATCGCCAATGGCGGCGTGATCAACGAGCACCACGGAGTCGGACTCAAACTCGGAAGAATGATGAGAGATCTCCACGGCCCTGCCTTCAAGGTCCTCGAGGGCATCAAGAAAACCCTGGATCCAAACAACATCATGAACCCGGGCAAACTGGGCTTCAGCGGATACTAAGGATTCTTAGGGATTCTAAGTCGTACAAACTTAAAGCAACCACTTACCAATGGGAATCAAGCCAATGAATATGGATAAACACCTAGATGTCATCAATGCCTGCAGATACTGCTTCATGTGCAGACACCTCGCCCCACTGGCACTCGTCACCGGAAAGGAAACCGACACGCCAAGGGGACGCGCGCTCATCGCTGACCAGATCAGGATGAACAAGGAAAACCTCAAAAACCAGGACTATGTCCAGGCACTCTACCAAGCCGACCTCTCAGGAGCTTGCAGAACACATTGCGTTTCATCCTACGACGAAGTCGGACTCGTGCTCGAACTCAGGAAAGATATCGTCGATGCCGGTGTCCAGCCCCAGCCGGTCAAGGATTTCGCACAGCAATTCATCAACCCCTCGTTCACCATCACCGGAGAAGGCGACGTCCTTTACTTCAACCATCCTTGCATCAAGGTCCATGCGCCGGAAATGAAGACCGCCTTTGACAAGCTCGCACCGAAACACAAAACCATCGAAGGAAACGACTGCGGCACGGCACTGCAAATCCTCGGATACCAAAAACAAGCGGACGAAGCAGCGGAAAAATTCGTCAAGGCAGTCAAGGAATCCGGCTGCAAGACCCTCGTCGTGCCACAGCCTGCTGCTTTCCATTTCATTAAATCGAAAAACCTGCTCCCCGATGTCAAGGTACTTAACACAGCGGAATTCCTGCTCACCCTGGACATCCCCAAGAAATCCGGAACGCTCTGGCCCATCGACTCCGATTTCCTCAAAAACTACCAGAAAAACAACGCTCCCAGGAAGCTTCTGGAAAAGCTTGGCTACAAGCTCAAGGAATTCGGCATCACCCATGAAGAATCCTACACCTGTGGCGAAGGCTCGATGACGATGGTATTCCTCTACCCCGAAAACGTCGCAAAACTTGTCGAACGCGTACGTGAATTCGCGGAGCGCTACGAGGCCGGAACCCTTGTCGTCGCCTCCCCATACACCAAGCTCGCACTCAGGACCTACGCCCCCGAGCTTGATGTCATCTCAGTCGAAGAAGCCGCCGCACGATAACCAAACGGACAGGAGGAAACCAAAATGATCAAGATCGGTGTTCTCGGCATGGGAAGGATGGGAAACGCGCATGTCCCACATCTGAACGCAAACCCCAACGCAAAAGTCGTCGCCGCCTACGATCCAGATCCCCAGAAGGCTGCTGACGCCAAGGCGAAATTCAACCTCGAACTCGCCAACTCGGCAGAGGAATTGATCAAGAGAACTGATATCGACGCCATTTTCATCACCTCGCCGACATACTGCCACATCGAAGCGCTCAAGCCTGCATTCGAAACGGGAAAGCCAGTATTCTGCGAAAAACCACTCTGCAGGACGGAAAAGCAATGCCAGGAAATCGAAAAAATGGCGCAGGAATCCAAGTCCGTGGTGACCATCGGATTCGTCAGGCGATACGATGCAGCCCAAAAAGCATACCATGAAGCGATCGTCTCAGGCAAGATCGGAACAGTCAGGGACGCCAATGTCGATCTCTCACTCGGCGTGTTCAAGCGAATGCCCGGAGATTGGTTTGCAGACTTCGACCTCTCAGGCGGAGTTGTCCTCGACATGCTTTCGCACCACCTGGATCTCCTGATCTGGGATTTCGGACCTGTCAGATCCGTCGTCGCCAATGCGACATTCGAATCCAAGTACTTCCCGTTGCCCAACGACTTCGCCGCCGCGGCCGTCACCTTCAAGAGCGGAGTCGTAGCCGGAATCAACAGCTCCTGGCATCGCTCCGGAAGAAACGCAAACTTCATGGAAGCCTTCGGAGACGATGGATCCGTCTCATTCTCCTGGGGCGAGCAAAAGTATAACTTCTACCTGCCTGGACAACCAGCCCAAATCATCGAAACAGGACCAAAGCAAGACGCATACCTGCTCCAAGACAATGCATGGATCGATTCCATCCTCAAGGGAACGAAACCAGTCGTCACCCTCCAGGACGGAATCAATGCATTCAGGTTCGCAGATGCGATCCTGAGGGCAGCCGCAGAACAAACAAGAGTCGAACTCTAAAGAGGTCAAACATGAAGCATTTTGACATCGCACTGTTCCTGGCGCCAGGATTCGAGGAAATCGAGGCCATCACAACAATCGACGTCCTCAGGCGGGCGGGATTCCACATCGCCACAGTTGCAGTTGGCACGGACTCGCTGCTCGTCACAGGCGCCCACAACGTCACCGTCACTGCAGACGTTTACCTGCAAGACCTGAACCCGGACAAGCTCAGGCTGACAATCTGCCCCGGAGGACTCCCAGGCGCAACCAACCTCAGGGACGACCCCGCAGTCGTCGATGCAATCCGCTCTGTCGTCAAGAACAATGGCTACGCCGCGGCAATTTGCGCCGCGCCAATCGTCCTGCACAAGGCAGGCGTGCTCAATGGCAAAAAATATACTTGCTACCCCTCGTTCGAAAAGCAAATCGACAATGCGACGTACACCGCAAAACCAGTTCAGGTTGACGGCAAGATCATCACCGCCTGCGGACCAGGCGCCTCAATCCAATTCGCCCTGGAGATCGTCAGGCAACTCGGCAACCCCGACACAGCAGAAAAACTGAAAAGCGGAATGCTCGCCTGAACACATCCACTGTGCGAAGCCTAGGTACGAGCACCCCGGGTGCCGTACCCAAGCGTTATCGTCAAAAAACCTTCGGGCTTCTTTGCCTGACTCGCCCCCTGCGTCATGACAGCTAATGACCCTGGGGGCTTTTTCATATGCCACCCAAACACGAGATCAAGCCTGTTTCGATGATGTTGACGATTTCATCTTCGAAATATCTCCTCCTGTATTGAAAATCACTGAAACATTGGTTATAATAAGGTTTTTCACGATGTGACGAACAGACTAATTCACACCCATCAAGATACTTACCCATGAAGCCATTCCTTGCCATTGTAATGCAGACCGTGCGATCGGCGCTCCGTTCCAAGGTCTTCCACGTGCTTTTTGTATTGATTTTGCTGGCGGTTTTCCTGCTTCCAGTGACTGTTTCGGGAGACGGAACGGCCGTGTCCCTGGTGCAGATCGCTCTTACGTATTCCCTAGGCATAGTGGTTGCCCTGATTTCAGCGACGACCCTCTGGCTTTCCTGTTCGCAACTCTCCACGGAAATCGAGAAGTACAACATCCACATGGTCGTCTCCAAGCCATGCCCGCGCTGGGTTCTTTGGCTGGGCAAGTGGACTGGCATCTTCGCAATGCACGCCGTCATCCTGATTGTTTCAGCAATAATCATCCTCGTGCTCATCCAGCTCAGGGTTCAATTCGGCGGCTTTACAAATGCCGAGATCCAACGGCTGGACAACGAGGTCAGAGTCGGACGAAAAGCCTACTTCCCAGTACCTGAACCCTTCGAGGAAATGACCGAAAAGGAATACCAGCGGCAACTGGCCTCAGGGGAAGTCAAGGAAGGACACGACCCCGCACTCGTCAAGGACGGCATTAGATTTACCATCAAAAGACAAGCCGGGGAAGTCAAACCAGGAAACAGGAAGGCATGGACCTTCAAAAATGTCAAGACTGACGCCAATATGCTTTTCCTGCAGTTCAGAGTATTCTCGGGATCGACAACCTCAACAAACCAGCCAATCCTGCCTTACTACTGGAGATTGAAGGATCCGGACGCACCACCGGCCATCGCAGACCCATACGCAATCCTGATGATCGAGGAAAAAGACAAGGATGGAAACCCAATAGGAATGAAAATCCCGACTGGCAAAGGCGGTACCTTCCAGGAACTCCCAGTGCCAGTCAAGTACATCGACAGCAAGGACGGCAACACAATCTCCCTGGAATATATCAACCCTCCAAAGGATCCAAACTCTGCGGCCGACCCGCCAACCGCCATCCTGCAGGCCAATGACGGTCCGATTTTCCTGGTCTCCGAAGTCGGATTCGTCAACAACTACTGCCGCGCGATCGGACAAGCCCTGCTTCAATTGGCATTCCTGACTGCCTTGGGATGCACGGTCTCCGCCGCATTTTCAACCCCAGTGGCAGCATTCGTCGCCGTCACATACTTGCTGATCGGCCTTTCGGTCCAGGCGGCCATCGACGCGCCGCTGATGAACGACGACGGAACCTACAAGTACAAGGGCTTCCACGACAAGGCGGCGCACTACCTGGCAAAAGGCGTTTCATACACAGTCGTCTCCGTTGACGACTTCGATTCGACGGGCGACTTGGCAGCCGGAAGACTCGTCATCAACAAACGGGCGCGCAAGGTATTCGTTACCATGCATGAAATCTTCAGGTCAAAGCCTTTGGCCTATACTACTGGAACATTCGTGCTCATTCTCAGATGGGCGCTTATCATCGGACTCGGTATCTGGATTCTCAATCGACGCGAACTCGGGGCGGTCATCAGAAAATGAACAGCAAAATCAAGTCACTTCTCATACTCTTAGCAACGTTTATCGTCATAGCCATTGCCCTTTCGTTCATCCAAGGGCGAATGAATGCAATCCGCTTCAACGAAAAGCTCACGGACACGGATCCCCTGGAGAACGCGCCGCCGGCTGTCGCCTTTACCTCCGTTGCCTTGGGTGGCTTCAGGGGACTTGTGGCAGACTACCTCTGGCTCAGATCCACGAAAATGCAGGAGCAAGGAAACTACTTCGAAATGGTTCAGCTGGCGGACTGGCTGGTCAAGCTCCAACCAAGATACACCACGTCCCATGCTTTCCTCGCATGGAACATGGCCTATAACATCTCAGTCACCTTCACAGGCTTCGAAGACAGGTGGAGGTGGGTCAAGAGGGGCATCGAACTGATCCGGGACGAAGCGCTCGAATACAATCCGGGAGACCCGGAACTCTTCAGGCAATTAGGATGGATCTACCAGCATAAACTCGGAAAAGACCTGGACGATGCGAACAGATTCTATAAGACAGAATTCGCAAAGGAAATGATTCGACTCTTCGGCGACTACTACGGAGAATGGGACCTGATCGAAAAAGCGCCTGCAAACGAAGCAAAGCTACGAGCGGCAATCGGCGACAAAGACTACGCCGAAATGCTTAAAATCGCAGCCAACAAGTACTCCTACGCGTCATTTGCCGAAATCGAAGAGGCATTTAGGCATCATGCCGTCATCTATCCTGTGGAATTCAAACGTGACCTGGAGGACATCGGAATCGCCAAAATAGTCGAGCTCTGCCTCAGGGCCAGATGGATCATTCTCAAATACAGGCTTGAGCCGCAATGGCTGACAAAACTGAACGAGAAGTATGGAGCCCTGGACTGGAGACTGCCTGAGGCACACGCCATCTACTGGGCCGAACGAGGAAAGGACAAGTGGTCCAGCGAACGGGACAACGAACACTACTTCAAAAGACTCTCATGTGACAGAATGTGCTTCCAATCGCTACAGGCGGCATTTGAAACGGGACGACTCGTCTATGTCAAAAATGCAGATCCGGACAATATGTACTCGGATATCAAATTCCTGGAAATGACGCCAAATGTCAAGTTGGTCGACGCAGCCAATGCCTCCTTTGCCCAGGCCTTGGAAGGATATGACGAATTCACCATCAGCGGAGCATATGGGAACTTCCTCGAAAACGCAATCGTCACCCTGTATCTCTTCGGTGAAAAGAACAAGGCAGTCGAATACATGAAGCTGGGAAGAACGTTCCCCAAGTACGGAGTCGGGGCAAATTCACGATTCGCAGGAAGCCTGGATGACTTCGTCCTAAGGTCTGTCGAGAGGGACTTGGAAGCCGCCTCCTACAACGATGCCCAGAAGACCGTCCAAAGCTATCTGATCAATTCCTACTTCAAACTCGCGATGGAAGACCACGAACAGGCAGAAGGATACCTGGACCTCGCACAGAAAATCTATGCGAAATACGCGAAATTCGTGGAAGGCACCGAACGCAGAAGGGGGCTCCCGCCATGGAAGCAAATGCTCAAGACGTCGCTGGACATGACCAAGTACATGCTTCGGGAAAGAGTATCCCCGGAACTCGCGGACAACCTGGAAAAAATGCTCCCCAAATCTGGGGAAAAATTCATCCCGGAAGCAGGCGAAATCAAAACGCCGCAAGTTAGATAAATCTTAATCGTCAGCCTCCGGGCGACGACGCAATCGCTTGGCCTCAGACAAACGACGCTTTGACATCAACCGGGCGGCACGGCTGGATTTCGGCACCTTCGTCGCACGGCGAACTCGTGGCGCCTTGCACGACTCGCGTACCAACTCAACGAACATCGACAAGACGCAAGCCTTGTTGCGAAACTGACAGCGAAAGCGCTGGCAACTCAAAACCAACTCGCCGCGATCATTGATCAGGCGCTCATTGCGAGATACAAGTCGATCACGGATATCTTCGGGCAACGACGGAGACGACTTGACCGGAAAACGCAGCCGGACTGCACTGTCAGTCGTGTTGACATGCTGGCCGCCAGGACCAGAACTCCGATAGCACTCGATCTTGAGTTCGTCCATCGGGATGCTCAAGTCATCCGTGATTCTTATTTCCTTGTCATTCCACATCGAATCCAACCGTACCTTTTTACAAGTTTTCACACTGCCGTCGACTCCTAAAGTAGCACGACTTGCTTCCAAGACAACATCCAAGCCCATGCAAATCACCGAACAAGCGAAGTTGCACTTGCTGACCCTAGTCAATAGAATCTCGCCCAAGCCAATCGGACTCAGATTCGACGGATCGGTCGGAACCTGCAGGGCATCAGTCCCAATCCTGAAGCCTGTGAGTCAACCGCCGCCAGGCTACCTCCCCCTCTCCATTGGAGAAATAATGTTCTTCATCCCGAAAAACTACGAGGAGGTATTCAAAACAGCCACGCTGGACTACGAAACAGGACTTTTTGCAAGAGGACTCAACCTGACCTGGCCGCATCGGGAAGGCGGCTGCCCAAACTGCAACCAGCACTGACAAACAATCCATCAGGGCGAGATTCATGCGACCAACAGAAATCATCGTTGACCTTGACGCAATCAGGCATAACTTCAATGCCTTCAAGAACCTGACCCCATCGTCAACCCCAGTCCCAGTCGTCAAGTCCGATGCCTACGGACACGGCGCAATCCAAGTCGCAACCGCCCTTCAAGCCCATGGAACCAAGGCACTTGCCGTATTCAGGGTCGAGGAAGCGATACAGATCCGAAACGCCAATGTCACCGTACCGATATGGGTCTTGCTAGGCGCTCTGGATTGTGAAATCGACGATGCGGTCAACTACGACCTAACCCTCGCATGCTGGTCACTTGACAATGCCGGAAAACTCAATGACGCCGCCAAAAAAGCGGGCATTGTCCAGCCAATCCACCTGAAAATCGACACAGGCATGGGCAGGCTCGGCTTCCTGCCAAACCAGGTTTTCAACGCCATCGCTGAAATCAACTCGTTCAGCTCCCTGCGACTCTGCGGCGCATTCACCCACATTGCCAAGGCGGACGAACCATGCCATCCTGTCACGGCCAGCCAAGTCGAGCAGTTCAGGATCATCGCGAACGACCTTCCGGCCTCCTGCAATCAGATTCATCTCGCCGCAACGTCCGCAATCGAAAGGCGGCTGATGGACGCCCTCCCCTACAACAGACCAGGAATTGGAATCTACGGAATCGCGCCAGAAAAAGAGTCAAACCTCGACTTGATTCCAGCGATGACCGTCAAATCCCGTCTCATCTCACTCAAGGATATCCCGAAAGGGCACACGATTTCCTATAATTGCACGGTCACATTACAAAGGGACAGCAAAATCGCAGTCGTTCCAATCGGCTATTCAACCGGACTTCAGCGAGCTTTCACCAACAAGATGAAAGGCATTGTCCGGGGCAAGATTGTCAACAACCTAGGCACGGTTTGCATGGACATGACGATGTTTGACCTGACGGATGTCCCCGATGCCGCCCAGGATGACGAAATCATTCTCCTCGGCAAACAAGGCAATGCCGAAATAACAGCCTGGGAACTAGCCTCCGCAGCCAACACAATCCCGTACGAAATCCTCTGCAATCTCGGCCAAGCGCACCCAAGAACACATCTTAACTAAATCATAGGTCCCAGTCCCATCACCCACAATAACTTTTTCTCCGAATTGCAATAAGACCAAATTCATGTTAATGTTTTCTTGTATCTGAATCTCCTATTTTCCACCTTTGGAGAACTGACATGACAACTAAGACCCAAAACAAAGGACTTTGGCTGCATCGCTTCGCCATCCATTTTTTCACCTTCCTCCTGACAATCCTCTTTTTCTGGGTGCTTGGATTCCTCGTCAGGGATATCGAAACCATCAAGGGACCGGATTTTGAGGAACTCGAAACAAAGCATTTGGATCCGGACTTGCAGAAAAGCCATGAGAAACTGAAGAAGGAAGCCGAAGAACTCAGCCTGCAAATCAAAAACCTGAAGGAAAAACAGAGCATTGTGCAGCAAAGTTCACAAAATCTTCAGCAGACCATCAACCAGCTCCTTGAAATCAAACGCATCGAACTCCAAAAAAACCAGCCCCAACAGGCAATTGACGCCCCCGACTTCAGCAACTCCTTGAATGTCTTCCTCGAAAACCAGAAAAAATACCAGGAGTACAGCCTGACAATCGCGGAAAGAGTCGAACAGGAACAAAACCTGCAACGGGAGATAAAAAAGATCTCCGACCAACTCGAGGCGCAACGCAAAACCGCCTGGAAAGAATTTGAAACACTCCACAAACATCACCGCCTGAAACTGGCTTTCCTGCAGCTCGCGATTCTGCTCCCTCTGCTGGCAGTGGCAGCATTCTTCATCCTTCGCAAGCGGAAAGGACTTTATTTCCCGATCTACCTGGCCTTCGGAATCGCAACCC
>Ga0123335_1003786_pt1 | contig 20509 bp, 21 predicted proteins | sample BiotimSIPDNA_2_FD_89707 | JGI IMG/M metagenome (GOLD analysis project Ga0123335, IMG submission 89707) | Anaerobic biogas reactor microbial communites from Washington, USA - Biogas_R2 time_0 SIP DNA | ecosystem: Engineered > Bioreactor > Anaerobic > Unclassified | place: Washington, USA...
ACCTCCAGAAGCTGTTTTCTTAATATTATCAAAGCTTAATGGCACATGCAATTAATAATAGGAAAAAAATATTGCAATTAATGTATAATGAAATATATAATAGAAAAAGAAAATTGCCGTATGTCAGAGGAACATCTATATATGCTATTTAAAAAACAAGATCAAAAGGTGTCATATAAAGAAAACATGAGGGGCGGACAAGGCACCATCATGTTTAATGAATTGCTGCCAAAAGAATTATTAAATGAAAAAGGCCGTTTGTTTTCAACAATTACAATTATGCCGGGATGTTCTATAGGTTATCATATTCACGAGAATGAATGTGAAACTTTTTATGTCCTTGAAGGTTCTCTGATATACAACGAAAATAACGAGAAGGAATATGCGATAAGAAAAGGTGACTGCGTATATAACAAAAACATGAGCGGTCACGGGGTAAGAAATGAGAGCGGTAAAAAAGCAGTGATACTGGCTCTCATAATTTATGCATAAATAGGAGAAGCATGAGTTTAAACGAGAAATCAATCAAAGGGGTAATATTCGATATGGATGGAGTGCTGATAGATTCAGAGCAGCTTATGAGCAGGTCTGCAATACTGGCACTGAAGGAATTCGGGGTAGAAGCACAACCTTGGGATTTCATACCATACATGGGCCAGGGGGAAAACAGTTTTATAGGCAATGTGGCAAGAAAGTATAATGTAGAATATCAATATGCAATGAAATACAGAGCATATGAGATATATGACATGCTTGTCTGTACTGAAGCCAAATTATTCCCGCACATCAAGGAGACTCTTACCACACTGAAAAGCAGAGGATATAAGATATCATTAGCATCAGGCGCTGACATAATGAAGGTAACTTCAAACATTAAGGCTATAGAAATGGAAGAAACGGATTTTAATGCTTTTGTCACAGGTAATGATGTAACACGAAACAAACCGGAACCGGATATTTTCCTGTTAGCTGCTGAAAGGATGAAGATAAATCCCGCATACTGTCTTGTCTGTGAAGATACTATAAGCGGTATTAAAGCAGCAAAAGCTGCCGGTATGCAGTGTTTGGGCATAACAAGCTCGCTGCAGAGCGAAGTATTGACAAACAGCGGTGCGGATATCACTTCAGAAAGCATACATATCCTTTTGGATATATTGAAGCCATTGAAGATAACAAATTTAAAGAAGAAGAAATTATAGTCTTTATTTGAACCCGTCTTCATTATATATTGACATACGCATCTTAAATCTATATAATCTCATTTGCTACGTAGGGAAGTAGTTCAATCGGTAGAGCAGCGGTCTCCAAAACCGTTTGTTGCGGGTTCAAATCCTGTCTTCCCTGCCAAATGCCGGACTTTAACAGCCCGGTTTTGTTTTTATTTGCATTCTTTATATTCATTAGCAAATGCAAATATGATATAATGTTTTTTGTTGAACAAAATTGGGAAATAACTGATATTTATACAGGATTGGAACAAATGATGGAGAAAACATATTTAGATAAGATAAAAGAAGCAGAAGAAAAAGCAGGAGATCTATTAAGAGCTGCAATTAATAAATCAGAACAAATAATTTATGATGCGGAAAAAGACAACTTAGAATACGAGAGAAAAGGTACTGAAAAAATTGATGATCAATGTAAAAAGATACTTGTAATAGCTGAGCAGGATGCTGCAAGACTTGTACAGAAAGCTGATATAGAATATGCTGCTCAATGTGAAGATTTAAAATCCACTGCTCTCTCAAATATTGAAAAAGCAGTCAGGCTAGTGATGGAAAAGGTGACAGATGGCAATTGTTGAAATGCAGAAAATCTGCATAACAGGTCTTGTAAAAGAAAAAAAACCGATGCTTTCCTTCCTAATGAAACGCGGTGTTATTGACATTCAGGATATTTTAATTGATTCAGAGTACGAGGATGTGTTTTCAAAAGGATATGACAGAAATTTTGAGGCAGGAATTGACAGCGATATGTCTTTGTTATCTAAAGCAATATCAATTCTTGAAGAGTATGACATTTCAAAAAAACCACTGTTCAAAGTCAGAAAAGATATAGACAGGAAGCACTACGAAGCTATTGCTAAAAATGACAATAAAATTATTAGATTTGCTGAAGACATTATTAAAACTGATAACTCCATAAAAGATTATAAAAGTGAAATAAACGAGCGTGAAAATAACATCCATTCGCTTATGCCTTGGACTGAACTATACATGCCTATAAATATGTTAAAAACTGATAAAGTCAATATTATTCTTGGTACAATACCTGAGTTTATTAAGCCACAGGCATATATTCAATCGATCGATGAACGGGGATTTTTATGTCAGGTACAAGAGATAAGCAAGGACAAGAATAATGCTTATGTAGCAGTATATCTTCATGAATCTGATATGGAAAAGCCTTTACAATACTTAAAAAGCATAGGATTTACTGTTTTGGAGTATAATTTTGAAGGTATACCTCATTTTATAATAGAAGACAATAAAAGAGATATAGCAAAGCTCAGAACAAAAATTGATAAAGCAAAGGAAAGCCTTAAAGAGCATGCATCAAAGATAAGTGAAATACAGGCTGTATATGACCATTTCTCAATAAGTAAAGGATTGTTAGTAGTTGACGATAAGATACTCTCAGGAAAGTACAGTTACATAATAGATGGCTGGATACCTAAGGAAAAAGCAGAGAAAATAGCGAATGAACTCGAAAAAAACTATATTTGTGACGTAATCTTAAGAGATCCTTATGATGATGAGCAGTTTCCTGTTCTTCTTAAAAATGGATTTATGGGAGAGGCTGTATCCGGCGTAACAGAAATGTTCAGCCTTCCAAATTGCAGGGAAGCTGATCCTAATCCTGTTACAGCAATATTCTTTGCGCTTTTCTTCGGAATGATGCTTTCAGATGCAGGTTATGGCTTAATAATGGTTATAGCATGTGCATTAGTGCTGATCAAATTTAAATTGGAATTTTCAACCAGCCGGTTTATTAAACTCATGCTCATATCAGGCATAGCAACGATTTTAGTTGGAGCTTTGTATGGCTCATGGTTTGGTAATTTCATTCCTACAATCTTATCCGATACATCTTTGGATATAGCATTATGGTTTGATCCGATAAAAGACCCAAACAGGCTTCTTATGTGGTCATTAATACTTGGCATTATACATATTTATGTAGGTTATGGTATTAAAGGATATAACAGGATTAAGAAGAAGAAATACCTTGATGCTGTGCTTGATGTGCTTCCATGGTACTTTTTCTTCACAACAGCATGTTTCATGGTCTCTTCATACATACCAAGCGTTCCTGAAGGAATATATAATGCACTGACACCGATTGGAACAAAGCTTTTCCCATATGCTGCAGCTGCAATATTACTTACACAGGGCAGACATAAAAAGGGAATACTCGGTAAACTCTTCGGTGGTATAGCATCTTTTTATGACCTTATATCCTTTATGGGAGATGTATTGTCTTATTCAAGGCTTTTAGCAATGGGTCTTGCTACAGGAGTCATCGGTACAATCATAAATCAAATGGGATCATCAGGCGGATTCACGATAGTGGGGGTCATCTCATTTACACTGATATTTGTCGTTGGCCATGGATTCAATTTTGCAATAAACGCTCTTGGAGCGTATGTGCATTCAAGCAGACTGCAGTATATAGAATTTTTTAATAAATTTTTTGAAGGCGGCGGAATAGCTTATTCTCCTCTTTTTGAGGATACGAAATATATAAAGATTATGGAATAAAATTTTGGAGGAACATTTTTATGTTGAAGTATGTATTGGAAAACAATTTAGGTGATGTACTGGCTATACTAGGAGCAGCAGTTTGCTTTCTGCTCGCTGCATCGGGTTCAGCCAAAGGAGTAGCAATGGCTGGACAGGTAGGAAGTGGAGTTATTGCAGAAGATTCCAGCAAATTCGTACCGGTTATGATTTTGGAAGCGCTGCCAAGCACACAGGGAATATACGGATTCGTAGTAGCTTTTATGATTATAGGCAAACTTGGTGGTTTGGATCTTGCAGATGGCATGAGTTTAATGGCCGCGGCTCTTCCTGCAGGAGTTGTAGGACTTATTTCTGCAATCTTCCAGGGTAAAGTTGCAGCAGCCAGCATAGGAATTGTTGCAAAAAGAAGCAATGACATGGTTAAGGGAATAGTCCTTACGCTTATGGTGGAGCTTTTTGCGATATTCGGGCTCTTAGTATCAATATTGATGATAGGTAATGTATAAAATGCCAGGAATAGACAGGATATATGACAAGATAATAAATGATGCTCAACAACAGGCAGATTCAAAGCTGTATGAAGCAGCTTTGAAAGTTGACCTGATGAGAGGAATCATTGACGAGAAACTACATGATTATCAGCATTCCAAGTATTCTGAATCAGAAAATGAAGCTAAAAGCATAATATCGAGAGCAGAGGCAAACAGGAATCTTGAAGGTAAAAAACAGCTGTTGAAAGTCAAACAGGATATGATATCTGAAGTGTTTGATAAAGCTCATAAAGCGCTTATGGAACTTGAAGATACCAAGAAACTATCCCTATATGCAAAGCTGATTAACAGCTGCCTGCAAAAAGGACAGAATGAGATTATCTTGAATGGTAAAGATAAGGCAGGTTTTGGCAGCCAGCTGATAAAGAATATTCAAAAAGATTTAACCTCTGATATCTCGGTTTTTCTTAGCGATCAGGATATAAAAGATGATTTCGGAGTCATTGTCAAAAACGGAAACATATACTCTAACTCTACTTTCGCATCACTGCTTAAGTATATGAAGCAGGATCTGGAATCGGATGTAATGAAGATACTTTTTGAAAGAGGTGTCCAGTCTTGATAGACACAACTAAATATGCATACTCTGTCGGAAGGGTACGCGTACAAGAAAACTATATGATGGATGAACTTAAACTGTTAAGGCTTGTAGATGCTCCTGACATAAAAGAAGCGGTCAGAATTCTCGTTGAATGCAGATATAAAGAAGATGAAGATTATATGGTTATGCTGGATAATGAGCAGAAATCTCTTTATTCTTACATAAAGAGCATTATACCCGATAAAGAAATATTTGATGCTTTTTTCTTAAAGTTTGATACACATAATTTAAAAGTATTGTTGAAATCAGAATTTCTTAAGAAACCATATGATGAGATTGCTCTGGACACAGGTGTTTATAAATACGATGATCTAAAGGATTATCTGCACAATAGGAATTTCACATATCTTCCAGAGGAACTCGCACAAGCAGTTAATTTGAGCATGGAGGAGTTTTCAAAGACAAATGATCCTCAGCTTATTGATTTAGTAATGGATAAAGCATATTATACATACTTCAACAAAATGATAGATAAAGCTCGTGACCCGTTTTTAAAGGAATTTATGATGATACAAACGGATCTTTTGAATTTAAAAGCATTCATTAGGATAAGGAAAGCTTTCCGTAAAGAACAGTTTTTAAATTATGCCATTATACAAAAAGGGTATATACCTGCAGAGGATTACCGCATGCTTTTTGAAGCAGATGAGCAATTTTTCAATTCATACTTGAAAAAGACTAGATATGCCCGAATATTCGAAAAGGGAGATATTGAAAAAAATTGCGACGATTATATGACTGCATTTCTAAGAAGCAACAGATATGAACCATTGGGAATTTCACCTGTAATAGGGTATATGCTGGGTAAGGAAACTGAAATAAAGAATGCAAGAATAGCAATGATGGGAAAAGCAAACAGAATAAGTAAGGAAAAAACAAAAGAAAGGCTTAGGATGTGCTATGTATAAAGCTGCTGTAATAGGCCGTCATGATGACATACTGGCATATAAAGCTGTAGGGCTTGCGGTTTACAATATTGAAGAATCAGAATTCAAGGATGTCGTAAAAACCCTTGAGAAACAACAGTATGCAGTAATTTTTGTAACTGAGGAAGTTTACGAGCAGAACAGTGAAGTTATTGATAAATATACTGACCAGGTTCTGCCTGCTTTTATAGCTATACCTGGGATGAAAGGTACTACAGGTATTGGCATGATGAACATAAGAAGATGCACGGAACGTGCTATCGGAACGGACATCAATATAAACGAATAGAATGGAGAATCATATATGAATAAAGGAACCATCATTAAAGTATCAGGACCGCTTATAGTCGCAGGAGGAATGAAACATGCGAATATGTTTGACGTTGTAAAAGTCAGCGAATACGGTCTTATTGGTGAAATCATTGAGATGAGGGATGATTTAGCCAGCATACAGGTATATGAGGAAACCTCTGGTTTAGGACCTGGCGAAACAGTTGAAACGACAAACATGCCTTTGAGCGTGGAACTAGCGCCTGGAATAATAGGCGGTATATTTGACGGTATACAAAGACCTCTAGAAGATATGAGGAAAATTTCCGGCAATACAATTAAACGAGGAATTTCCGTATCCAGTATCGATAGAAACAAGAAATGGGATTTTAAACCTGTTAAGAAGATTGGTGACAGTGTTCAACCTGGAGATATTATAGGAGTTGTCCAGGAAACAGTACTAATAGAACACAGGATAATGGTTCCTTATGATGTCAGTGGAAAAATTGTTCATATAGAAGAAGGCAGTTACAATGTAACCGAAATTGTAGTAAAAATCCAAAATGAAAGAAATGAAATAAAAGAAATTTGCATGCTTACAAAATGGCCGGTAAGAAGACAGCGTCCATTTAAAAGGAAGTTCGCGCCAGATGCTCCATTAGTAACAGGGCAGAGATCCATTGATACATTTTTCCCTTTAACAAAAGGTGGTATTGCGGCAGTTCCAGGACCGTTTGGAAGCGGTAAAACTGTAGTTCAGCATCAGCTTGCTAAGTGGTCGGATGCTGATATAGTCGTATACATAGGCTGTGGCGAGAGAGGTAATGAAATGACAGATGTTTTAATGGAATTCCCTCAGCTGATGGACCCTAGAAGCAATGAACCTCTGATGAAAAGGACAGTCCTTATCGCAAATACCTCAGACATGCCTGTTGCAGCAAGAGAAGCATCAATATATACCGGTATAACAATAGCTGAATATTACCGTGATATGGGTTATGATGTAGCAATCATGGCAGACTCTACATCAAGATGGGCAGAAGCATTAAGAGAGATGTCTGCAAGGCTTGAGGAAATGCCAGGTGAAGAAGGTTATCCTGCTTACTTAGGTTCCCGTCTAGCTCAGTTTTATGAAAGAGCAGGAAAAGTTATGACTTTTGGAAGCGAAGACCGGGCTGGTTCAATTACTGCAATTGGTGCAGTATCCCCTCCTGGAGGAGACCTTTCCGAACCGGTTACTCAGGCTACGATGAGAATTGTTAAGGTATTCTGGAGCCTTGATTCATCTTTAGCTTATGCAAGGCATTTTCCAGCAATAAATTGGCTGACAAGCTATTCTTTGTATTCATCAAAACTTGATTCCTGGTCTGATAATAACATTGCAAAGGACTATTCAAAACTTACTAAGGATGCAATGAGGCTTTTACAGGAAGAGGCAAACCTTCAGGAAATAGTAAGGCTTGTAGGAATTGATGCGCTTTCCAAATCGGAAAGACTTGTTTTAGAGGCTGCAAGATCGTTAAGAGAGGACTTCCTTTATCAGGATGCAATGCATCCTAATGATACTTACTGCAGTGTGAATAAAAGATATAAGCTTTTAAAGGCAATTATGGACTTTTATTATAAATCTAAAGAACTGATAAAAAAGGAGATTGATTTGGATGAGTTATTCAAACTTCCTGTCCGTGAAAGAATATCACGTGCAAGGCTTGTTGAAGAAGCGCAGATTAACGATCATTTCCGTAAGATAGATGATGAATTGGAATCACAGCTCAAGCATCTTTTTGAAGTGGAGGCATAGACATGATTAAAGAGTACAGGACTATTAATGAAGTATACGGTCCTTTGATGATAGTAAAGGATGTGGAAAATGTCAAATATAATGAACTAGGTGAAATAGAGCTTTCCAATGGTGAAATAAGGAAGTGCAAAGTACTGGAAATAGATGGAAGCAATGCGGTAGTACAGCTCTTTGAAAGTTCCGCTGGTATAAATCTAGCTGACTCTAAGGTCAGATTTTTAGGAAAGAGCCTTGACCTGCCTGTATCAAAAGATATGCTTGGCAGAGTTTTTGACGGGATGGGAAATCCTATGGATAACGGTCCTCAGATTATTCCAGATAAAAGAGTAGATGTAAATGGTGAACCGATGAATCCTGCAGCAAGAAATTATCCTTCAGAATTCATTCAGACAGGTATATCTTCTATAGATACTCTTAACACATTGGTAAGAGGGCAGAAATTGCCAATATTTTCCGGGTCAGGCTTACCTCATCCCGAGCTTGCTGCACAGATTGCAAGACAGGCAAGGGTTTTGAATACAGACACTAATTTTGTCGTAGTTTTCGCAACAATGGGTATAACATTCGAGGAATCAGATTTCTTTATTCAGGACTTTAAAAAGACAGGTGCTATCGACAGAACAGTAATGTTCATCAATCTGGCGAATGATCCTCCGATTGAAAGGATTTCCACTCCGAGAATGGCTCTTACTGCTGCAGAGTATCTTGCATTTGAACAGGACATGCATGTTCTTGTCATATTAACTGATATTACATATTACGCAGATGCTTTAAGGGAAGTTTCAGCTGCAAAGAAGGAAGTTCCAGGAAGAAGAGGTTATCCTGGATATTTATATACAGACCTTGCGACTATGTATGAGAGGGCTGGAAGAAGAAAAGGGAATAAAGGCAGTATAACTTTAATACCGATATTATCTATGCCTGAGGATGACAAGACTCATCCTATTCCCGACCTTACAGGATACATAACTGAAGGTCAGATTATATTATCCAGAGAGTTAAACAAAAAATCCATAATGCCTCCTATTGATGTCATGCCTTCACTTTCACGTTTAAAGGATAAAGGTATAGGGAAAGATAAGACAAGAGAAGATCATTCAGATGTAATGAATCAGCTTTTCGCAGCATATTCAAGAGGAAGGGAAGTCAGAGAGCTTGCAATCATTTTAGGAGAAGCTGCTTTGACTGAAACAGACAAGCTGTATGCCAAATTTGCAGAAAGCTTTGAGAATATTTATATAAACCAGGGATTTTATGAAAACAGGACTATAGAAGAATCACTGGATTTAGGCTGGACACTGTTAGTGAAACTGCCAAGAAGTGAAATGAAAAGGGTTAGGGATGCTAATCTGAATAAATACTATGACAAATTCAAGGTACTAGACAATGGCCAGGATTAATGTAAATCCTACAAGGATGGAGCTTAACAGGCTCAAAAAAAGATTAATTACTGCAAGAAGAGGCCATAAGCTTCTAAAAGACAAAAGAGATGAACTTGTAAAACAGTTCATGAATATAGTGAAGGAAAATAAAAGACTCAGACAGATTTGCGAGCGGATGCTTGGTGAAGCACAGAATGATTTTATGCTGTCGAGGGCTTCCATTTCAGATCAGATTATTGAAGAAAGCCTTATGTATCCTAAGAATAGGATCCGGTTGGATGTACAGACAAGGAATATAATGGGGGTCAGAGTTCCTGTTATAACCAATATTGATGATACCGAAAGGGATCCAAATATATATCCTTATGGCATATTAAGCACAGCTGCCGAATTAGACAGTGCTCTATACAATATTACTGAGGTTCTTCCGTACCTTATAAGGCTTGCGGAGAAGGAGAAAACTGTTCAGCTTATGGCATCAGAAATTGAGAGAACCAGACGGAGAGTAAATGCGCTGGAATATGTCATGATTCCACAGTTTGAGGAGACGATAAAATATATCACAATGAAGCTTGATGAAAATGAACGTGGGAATACATCAAGGCTTATGAAGGTTAAGGATATGATGATAAAGGAGGTCAGAAACAAAAAAGATGCTCAAAATTGAAAATCTGACAAAAACTTATGCCAATAAGGTTAAAGCAGTTGATGATATCTCTTTTGAGATAGAAGCAGGAGATATATTCGGTTTTATCGGCCATAACGGAGCTGGCAAAACTACAACATTGAAATGTGTTGCAGGAATACTTGAATTCGAAACCGGACAGATTTATATTAATGGGAAAAATATTAAAGATGATCCTGTTGGGTGTAAGTCTGATATCGCTTATATTCCTGATAATCCTGATGTGTATGAATCTCTGACTGGTATACAGTATATAAATTTTGTTGCAGACATTTTTAAAGTAACAAAGCACGACCGTGAGAGGTTAACTGAGTATTATGCCAGACAGCTGACGTTCACAGATGCTTTAGGTGACATTATATCTTCTTATTCACATGGTATGAAACAGAAGCTTGTAATAATATCAGCACTAATACACAATCCTAAACTCTTAATACTTGACGAACCTTTCACAGGTTTAGACCCTCAGGCTTCCTTTACTGTTAAAGAGATCATGAAAGATATATGCAATAAAGGCGGAGCAGTTTTCTTTTCTACTCATGTTCTGGATGTCGCTGAAAAAATATGTAATAAAGTTGCTATCATTAAGAAAGGCAAATTAGTAGCGCTTGGAGATATTCACAATGTCATGGGGGATAAATCTTTAGAAGGGACTTTTATGGAGCTTGCTAAAAATGAGTAACTTATTTACGCTTCTTAAAGCTGATCTGATAAATACATATAAGCTTAATGGTTTCAAGGATACAGCAAACAGAAAAAAAGCAATTGGTATGTCGTTAATCGCGCTTTTAGTTATTGCTATGTCCTTTCTGTATATAGGAGGAGCAGCTTTTCTAGTTTCTGATGTGTTAAAAAGTATGCAGCTTTTGAATATCCTGCTTGTGTTTGCTTTTGCTTTACCTTTTTTCGCTTTATTCATGATGGATATTTACAAAATGCCGTCTGTTCTTTTTTCTTTTAGAGATTATGATATGCTTATGTCTCTACCTGTAAAAGATAATATCATACTTGCCGCTAAAGTAATCAAGCTCATGCTTAGCGGTTATATGTGGCAGTTCTTAACAGGGTTTCCGATTTTTCTGGTCTACTGCATTAAATCAGATAGTTTGAGTGTCTTTTCCATTATTATATACATTGTATTATTTATTGTTATGCCTCTTTTGCCTATGAGTATAGGTTCTGCAATAGGTTTTGTTGTAGCAAAAGTATCATCAAAGATGAAAAGCAAAAACATAATAATGATTATAGGTTCTTTTGCTTTGCTCATCCTTATAATGGGAGTTTCCTTTTCTATACAGAATATCGTGAATGAGCAGGCTATTACGGATATGGTTAGTTCAATTTCAAATATAGAATCATCATTTTTCCTGTTCAGTTTATATGTTGATGCAGTTTATGATTTGAATTTAATATCACTGCTTCTTTTAATTCTCATATTCGTAAGTCCCTTTCTTTTATTTGTTTATCTGTTCGGGAAATCCTTTAAAAAAATAAACTCCTCCATGATGGAGACAAGAGCATCTCACTCCACAAAGAATGTCAAATACCAGACTTATTCACCTGTAGCAGCAATATTCAAAAAAGAACTGAATTTCTATATCCATTGCGTGATATATATAGTAAACACTTTTTTTGGAATGGTGTTGCTTCTTGCTGCAAGTATAGCAGTACTGGTTGCTGATTTTGATATAGAATCCTTTTTATCAGAATTAGGGCAGGTTGGAGGAAATCCAGGAGATATGAAGCTTATGGCTGCAGCTATGATTTTCGGTTATTGTATTATGCTGAGCACTCCAACTGCGGCCTCGATTTCTCTGGAAGGGAAGAATCTTTGGATATTAAAATCTATGCCTGTTCATCCCAAAATGATTTTTAAAGGTAAAATAGCTTTAGGGCTTATTGTCACCCTGCCCATTGGAATAATATGCTCAGTTGTTATCTATATAGGTCTAGGATTATCATTTATGCAGTGGCTTACTCTTTTGGGATATACGATATCTGCAGGGTTCTTTTCATCAATCCTCGGTTTATTTATAAATCTTCTGCTTCCAAAACTTGAATTCAAGTCTCCAACGGAGGTTGTTAAGCAGTCTGCATCTGTTGGGGTAGCTGTTTTCGCAGGAATGTTTCTGGTATTAATACCAATGATTTTAGGTGGCTCGCTTATAGTATCCAACTCCTCTTTGTATGTGCTTATAGTTACCTTAACATATGCGCTTATCAGCTTTGTGCTATGGCAGTACCTTATTACAAAAGGAGTTAAAAGGTTTGCTAAACTTTAGGTTCCGTATATTTTTACTTGTATTTGGTTATATTTTAAATATAATTAAGGTAAATACTAATGATATGGTCGATTTATATTGAAAGGATATCTCATGAACAGAAAAAAAAGGCAAAGAATCTCAATTGTACTGGCAATAATAAGCCTCATATGTTTTTCCTGTGTTAATGTAGCTAATGCTGTGATATATGCTCCTTTGTATCTTCAGGTCGGATTGTATTTCGGTGACACTGCAAAAAGCGCTTATACGATATCCAGTCCATTCGGATTAAATATGACTATTAATATTAATAATCAGGAAATTGATTTTGCTTCAACTCAGAATACGCTTGTCGTAGCTAAAGACACAGGTGAATATTCATATCATATAATTCGTGATGATAATTACACTTCCTATACAGAAGCCCTTGATGTATCCAATAGCATGTCATTAGCAGGTGCGACTTCATTTCCTGTGTATGCAGCATCGGGTTTCTGGCAGGTCTGGCTAGGAAGTTATGCTTCTTCTGATTCAGCAATGAATGCTATAGCATCTGTTGCAGCGAAATATCCTGGCAGTTATTCCACAATAGCTTATCCTTCCAGTTCCAGAATTCTTGTAAGGGATAAAGCCTCCAGCAGGATACTATTTGCTTGTGACAATCCTTCAGCGCCTGTTATTGCTAAAACAATTACGACCAGCAACAGCTCATACATGTATATTGAAGGGAAGCCTTACAGGGGGAATCTGGAATTTACTATATTTAAATCAAATGAGTTAAGCGTATTAAACAATCTGATTCTTGAATACTATGTATACGGAGTAGTCGCATTGGAAATTGGAAGTAACTCGCCAATGGAATCCTTAAAAGCACAAGCAGTGGTCGCAAGGACTTATGCTTTGTGCCAGAATAAGCATCAGGAATATGGTTTTGATGTGTGCGCCACAACATGTTGTCAGGTTTATGGAGGATATAATGCTGAGAACTATCGCACAAATCAGGCTACAAATGAGACTTACGGACAGGTAGTGACATATTCAGGTCAGGTAGTCACACCTTACTATTTCAGTTCCTCTGGAGGGTATACGGAAAATTCAGAGAACGTGTGGGTAACATCAGTTCCTTATTTGAAAGCAGTAGTGGATGCATATGACATAAACAGGATATGGAGTTATTCATATACTACTGCTCAGATGACAGACTATATGTATAAACTAGGGCACAGGATAGGTAATGTCATAAAAGTTACGATCGATTCCAGTTCACATACAGGAAGAGTCCTTTCAATGACAGTTAACGGCTCAACAGGTTCTGTAACATTTCTTAAGTCTAATGTCCGTAATGCTTTCCCTGATTTTCTTCCAAGCCAGATGTTTGTTCTTGGTGGTCAGTCAACAGTCAAGATAGCTAATGCTTCAGGTGCTGCAACAACACAGGCACTAGATTATGCAAGTATCCGCGGGATATACAATACATCGCTTATTACATCAAAAAGCATCTGTGTGAAAACAAACTCTGGTATAGTTACTGTTTCATTGGTTACAGATGACAGCAATGATAAAATCACAGTTTCAGGAAGAGGGTCCGGTCATGGTGTGGGAATGGCGCAGTGGGGAGCAATAAATATGGCTGATGCAGGTTATACGTACGACCAGATTATTAGATATTTCTACACAGGTGTCAAACTTGAATCAGTGACTTTGAGGTAGCATGAGAAAAAGCGAATTTTATTATGAACTGCCTCAGGAACTTATCGCACAACATCCTTTGGGAAAAAGGGATTCATCCAGATTACTGGTTTTAGATAAGAATAATGGTGAAATAAGGCATACACTTTTTTCAAACATTACTGGTCTTTTTAATAAAGGAGACTGTCTTGTCCTAAATGAAACTAAAGTCATCCCTGCACGCCTGTTAGGTCATGTGGAGAATTCTACAGGGAAAATGGAACTTCTCCTTCTTAAAAGAATTAATGACACTGACTGGGAGGTGCTGACACGTCCAGGGAAGAAAGCTCTGCCTGGCAAACGTTTTGTTTTCGGGAATGGCATCCTTAAAGCACAGGTTCTGAATGTTGTGGATTTTGGAAACAGGATAGTCCGTTTTGAATATGATGGAATATTTGAAGAAATTTTGGATAAGGCAGGTCTTGTACCGCTTCCGCCATATATTACAGAAAAACTTGATGACAACAGCCGTTATCAGACAGTATATGCAAAGAGCAGCGGATCATCCGCAGCACCGACAGCAGGACTGCATTTTACTGATGATTTGTTGAAAGAACTGGAAAGAAAAGGAGTAGAAATTGTAAAGGTAACTCTTCATGTGGGTATTGGGACATTCCGACCTGTGAAGACGGATAATATAGAAGACCATATAATGCATACAGAGCATTATGAAATAAGCAGAGAAGCTGCAGATTTAATAAATAAAGCAAAACATGAAGGCCGGAAAGTGATAGCCTGTGGTACTACAAGCCTAAGGGTACTTGAAGGCGCTTCAGATGATAAAGGTATTTTACATGAGAAAAAAGGGGAAACGGACATCTTTATTTATCCTGGATATAAGTTTAAAGTTGCAGACCGGCTTATAACCAACTTCCATCTTCCGGAATCCACCCTCATAATGCTTGTAAGCGCTTTAGCAGGGAAAGACAATGTTTTTAGAGCTTATACAGAAGCGATAAAAATGAGATACAGATTCTTTTCATTTGGAGACGCTATGTTTATAATAGACTGACAGAAATATAGAGGAATAATGAATGAGTAAATATCCCGTGACATATCAGCATATACATACATGTAAACAATCAGGAGCAAGGCTTGGCATTGTGCATACTCCTCATGGTTCTTTTGAAACTCCGGTATTCATGCCTGTCGGCACAGCCGCAACAGTAAAAGGGATGACTCCAAGAGATTTAAAGGAAATTGGAGCAAATATAATACTATCCAATACATATCATCTATATTTAAGGCCTTCTGACGAGTTAGTTGCAGAAGCAGGCGGTCTGCATAAATTTATGAACTGGGACCGTTCCATACTTACTGACAGCGGTGGATTCCAGGTTTTCAGCCTTAATACTTTAAGAAAGATAACTGAAGAAGGAGTAGCTTTCAGAAGCCATATAGATGGTTCATCACATCTTTTCACGCCGGAGAAAGTCATGTCGATAGAAAACAATCTTGGTGCAGATATAATAATGGCTTTTGATGAATGCGCACCATATCCTGCAGAAAGAAGCTATATAGATGATTCACTTCTGCGTACAACCAGATGGCTGGAAAGATGCATAAACAGCCATGAGCGGAGTAATGAACAGGCCTTATTCGGAATAATTCAGGGCGGAATGTATAAGGATCTGAGAATAAAAAGTACCAAACAGATAACATCTTATGATCTTCCAGGCTATGCGATCGGAGGATTAAGTGTTGGTGAACCTGCTGGCCTTATGTATGAAATGCTAGAGCATGTCACTCCGTTGATGCCGTTTGACAAACCAAGATATCTCATGGGAGTCGGAACTCCTGATTATCTTATAGAAGGGGCAATAAGAGGTATAGATATGTTCGACTGCGTTCTGCCGACTAGAATCGCCAGAAATGGTACTGTCATGACAAGCAAGGGAAGAGTTATTATAAGGGATGCTAAGTACTCAAAGGATTTCACGCCTCTGGATGCTGAATGCGACTGTTATACTTGCAGAAATTTTACAAGAGCATATATTCGCCACCTTTTCAAAAATGATGAAATATTAGCGCTTAATCTTGCTACATTACATAATTTGAAATTTTTGCTTGACTTAATGGCAAAAATAAGGCAATCTATAAAGGAAGACAGACTTTTGGATTTCAAGAATGAATTCTACGAAAAGTATGGATATTCGAAATAGAATCGGAGGATAATATAAATGTTTAACTTAATACTGGCTGAAACCGCAACTGAAACAGGTGGTACAAACTGGACATCATTAATACTTATAGTAGTTGTATTTGTAGTAATGTATGCCGTAATTCTTATTCCGCAAAGGAAAAAAGACAAGAAACTGAAACAAATGCTTTCAGAACTCAAAAGCGGTGACATAATATGCACAATAGGCGGTTTAGTAGGTAAAATCGTTAATGTCAAAGATGATGATATCACAATTGAGACATCAATAGAGAGAACAAAAATAACCATGAAGAAATGGGCTGTAAGAAATGTTGAAACTGTTGAGGAATCATCAGAAGCAGAACCTACTGGCGAGATTGAAAGTAAATAAATATTTTTGATTTAGAATAAGACTGGTTTCATACCAGTCTTTTTTTTTACTCTCAAATATATTATGATTCATATATGAAGAATTCATGTTTGGAAAAGGAAGTGAAAGAACGGTTATACCTTTTAGATGAAATACGAGGATTCCTTATTATAGGAGTTGTTCTGTCGCACACACTGTTTGATATGTACAATATTTTCGGATTCGATATGCCCTGGGTAGAGTCTGGTATTGCAAATACAATTTCCGATATAGGAGCGATATTGTTCATTATGATATCTGGATTGGTCTCCAGATTTTCAAAGGATAACATATCAAGAGGATTGAAGCTTTTGTGCGTTGCTTCCGCTTTGACTCTTGTAACGGATCTGATTGTTCCTGATTATGTTATATATGCGGGAATACTCCATCATCTTGCATTTGCAATAGTCATTCTTGAACTTTTAAAACCTGTTTTGGTAAAAATACCGCCAGTTGCTGGTATTGTCTTTAATCTGGTAATTGCAATACTTACTTTCAATCTGTATGAAAGAAAGATAAGTTTGTTCGGGGCAACATTGCTTGAAATACCAAAAAGCATCATGAATGGCGGATTATCATATCTTCTTGGGCTTAAAATTGACAACATAACTATTTCTTCGGATTATTATCCTCTTCTTCCATGGATTACATTCTTCTTCATAGGATTCTTTCTTACAAGCTATGTTTCAAATGAACCTGTAAAGTCTTTCTTGTCGAAGAAAAGATGTAATTTTCTTGCTAAGGCAGGAAGGCATTCACTACTCATATATCTAGTCCATCAGCCGATAGTTTATGGGATTCTTTATCTTATAACTATGAAGTAGGTATTAATCGAAAACGAATATTACTCCGTAATGAACAGAAAAGTAGTAAAAAGACTTATGTATTCGTAACCTTGTGAGTTCTTAATATACACATCAGTAACCGTGACTTTATTTGCATTAATATATGAATTATCAGCATAATAACCTGTGACATCATGAAGGATATATGCATTATTTCGTATTATACCAAGGAAAAGCATTACATGGCCGTCCATGAATATTAATGATCCTGCATGTTGAGTAAGCAATAGAGTTTCTTTTTCAAGTTTATTCATGCTTTTAATATCTTTGCGCAATGGGCTCATAAATTCCTGCTGGCTGGTATTTCTTTTGAGTTTTATTCCCATGGATCTGAATATATCCATCATGAGCCCTGAGCAGTCCCTGTTTCCGTTCATGCCTCCCCAGCCATATGGCTCGTCAATGAATTTTGCTGCTTGAGAAAGTATGTTCCTTTCACTATATGCAAGATATCCGATATTGGCATCATTTTTATCTATATGTGCAAATGTAAAATAAAGGCTGTTATCTGAACCCTTCTTAGGGCATAGCACAGTATAGTAATTATCATGTTCCTTAACTAATGGGAAATTGCATCCCATATCCAATTCAGTATCCAGGTATCGTATGAATGCTTTTGGTTCTGTAATAACTATGAAATTCTTATTTGTTTCATATAATTTTAAAACTTCAAATGATGTAACCGCAACATCTTCCATTTGGACCCACCCTTCATAGTTATACATTTTTATGAAAAACCATTGTTTATCATTGCTTTGATGCAGTATTGCTACTGGTTCAAAAGGATACAGGGTGGATTCCAGGAATCTGTCATGTACAGAAGAGGGGCTTGAGAATGCTTCATCGTGACTTGGAAAGGACTTCAGAGGTGTTCTTTTTATTATAAATCCATATCTGATATTGTTCGTGTCAGTAATGAAATCATAGTTTATATTATCTATAAGATTTCTGTAATAGCTATAATCTGTTTCTATATATGAACCATCGGAATTTTTCAAGTATCTTTTTGCAGAAGGGATAATGCTTATACTTTTTATTCTTGTTATCAAATCATCTGCCAACAGAGGATAAGAAATGAATATGCTTTCGTTCTGGCTGTTCCATTCGCTGATAGCATAAGGGTCCATAATAATTTCTTCTGAACAGGCTGAAACAGCTTCTCTCATGATATCTTCTTCACAGTTTACCATAAACGGTGTTAAAAGCAGAATTATTGATAATATTGCAGCAAAAAGGTTTTTCATGTTATGATTATACCATCGCAAATAAATGTTTTTAAAAAAACGTGTTATTGTGAAGTATAATAACTTTAGATGATTAACCGATTCGGAGGGGAATATGAAAGTCATACTCACACAGGATGTAAAAAGTTTAGGTAAGAGGAATCAGCTTGTTGATGTAAGCGATGGATATGCTAAGAATTTTCTTTTTAAGAAAAATCTTGCTATAGAAGCAGATGCCAAAAACCTTAATATTATGAAAGACAGGATGCAGTCAGATAATTCTAAAAAAGACAGAGAGTTTATTGAAGCAAATATCCTGAAGTCAAAATTAGAAGGAAAACAAGTGAAAATGGAAGTGAGAGCAGGTGAAAATGGAAAACTATTCGGCTCCATCACAACTAAAGACATTGCTGATGCGATAGCAAGCCAGTATAAAGCAGAAATTGACAAAAGGAAGATACAGCTTGATGAACCTGTAAAAAGCATTGGGAAGTCAGCAGTGGTTATAAAGATACATGCTGACGTGAGTATAAATATTGAATTACTGATTACGGAGAAAGCATAAGATGGCTGAAAAAATTAAAAGGATGCCCCCACATAGCGAAGAAGCCGAACAATATGTTTTGGGATGCCTGCTGCTGGACAGCTCGGCATTTGAACCCGTTCAGAAGAAAATCGATTCTTCTATGTTCTATACCCTGGCGAATCAGAATATATATACTGCATTACAGACAGTTTTTATGGGTGGTATACCTGTGGATATAATCTCTGTATCCGAGCAGATGAAAAAAGACAATACATTTTCCGATTCAGGAGGGATGGAGTATCTCAACAAACTTGCATCACAGATCGTATCAGCTTCATCTGCTGAATATTATGCATCTATAATTTTTGACAAATATATATTAAGATCACTTATAAGTCTCAGCGGGGAAGTGTTTGAAGAAGGGTACAGCGATTCAAAGGAAGCAAAGGAACTTTTAGAATATGCCCAACAAAAGCTTTTTGATCTTTCCGAACAGGCAGATACTGAAGGTGTAAAGAAAATAAGCGACCTTATTGTCCACAGGCTGAACTATTTTCGTGAGCTTAGCAAAACAAAAAAAATGCCTTTGCGCATAGAAACAGGATTCACGGACCTTGATAAGCTGATACTCGGATTCCAGCCCGGAGATTTTATCCTTATTGCTGCAAGGCCTTCCGTCGGAAAGTCCACACTTGCAATGAATATGGCTCAGAATATGGCAATAAGAAAGGGAAAGAATGTTCTTTTTTTAAGTCTTGAAATGTCCAATGAGCAATTAACAGATAGGATAATAGCTTCAGAAGCAAGAGTTTCAAATTCAAAACTACAACGTGGAGAAGCTGACCAGAATGAATGGGCTAAAGTTACTGCAACAGCAGGTGTTATACATGAATCCAAAATTTTTCTTGATGATACCTCATCAATAACGGTAGCAGATATAAGATCTAAATGCAGAAGATTCAAGAGTGCTGAAAATCTTGATATAATTTTTATTGATTATCTGCAGCTAATAGGAAGTGCAGTAAAGAAAGAGAACCGGCAGCAGGAAGTCACGGAAATCTCAAGGCAGTTAAAGATACTGGCAAAAGACATGAAGATACCTGTAGTTGCACTGTCACAGCTTTCCAGGGCATCTGAACAGAGATCAGACCATGTTCCACAGTTGAGCGATCTTCGTGAGTCAGGAGCTATTGAGCAGGATGCTGATATTGTCATGTTCCTATACAGGCCTTCACAATTCGACAAAGCTGCCAGCACTCATCTTGTTGATTTGGTTGTGGCAAAAAACAGGAATGGCTCAATTGGGAAAGTTAAGCTTGTCTGGCAGGATCAAATTGTTAAATTTGACAGCTATAAGCAAGAGTGATGATTAAGCTTGATTTAGATGATAATTTAATTAAGGATAAAAACTGGTATGC
>Ga0123335_1003787_pt1 | contig 20505 bp, 25 predicted proteins | sample BiotimSIPDNA_2_FD_89707 | JGI IMG/M metagenome (GOLD analysis project Ga0123335, IMG submission 89707) | Anaerobic biogas reactor microbial communites from Washington, USA - Biogas_R2 time_0 SIP DNA | ecosystem: Engineered > Bioreactor > Anaerobic > Unclassified | place: Washington, USA...
TAGCGTGTTGCCATCATTATCTATAAGTCCAATATGAAGCGGATCGCCCTGTGCGTCTCTGTGTCCCTTTGAAAAGACTATCGATTGGTCATAGTAGGTTTGTAATGTCGAGAGAATACTCGTGTATCGGCTAACTGTACAGTCATCATCATAACTATAGTAGCAACCATTTGGATAATTATAGCTGGCTAATGCACTTGTTATGTATTGGGCTACGCTTCGCGATAGTTGAACTTCGTTTTGGGTATCTACCCATTGGAAATTATTGGGTAAAAAGTTAGCTGCGCCAGTAGAGGCTGAAACGAAATTTCCTGAAATCAATTGTATCGTTGAAAACACTAAAAGGCTTATTAAGAGCAAACTTATGAGGTTTTTTGCTTTCTTCATTTATTTATCTCCGCTTTACTGTTTTTTCTCCGTATTATCGTAAGAGATGCAAGTGATTTAGCTCTATACTTTAGGACACTTGTCCTAAATTTTAGGACAATTGGATGCTTGCTCATTATGTAGGCAATCGGTAATTTCCAAAATCAAGGTTATAGCTTATAAAAAATGGCGATTATGAAGGCAGATTTACTGCCGTTTAAGATAGCTTTCGGCTATACCGGAAGAGATTGTTATTATGTATGAGTAGCGTGTCAAAGTGTGCGGAACATAATGCCCTTTGCATTCTATAGTTTGCCCGACTAAAAGTTGTAGGTTATCCAAGTTGTAATATTCGAGGGTAATAGTATTCCAGTCGATTTTTAATCTATTGGACCGCTATGGGTTGGGTCGCTGATTGGATGGGCTGCCATTTCAGCTCTAACTTGAGTCATGTTACATGGAGTAGCTTTTGCTGGGTCAAACGGGGGTAATGTCGGTTCGGGTCCGATCTCGGCTAAATTGATCGATGGAATTTTTAACGGTTGTAGATAAGGATTTGAGTTAGCTAACGTTGAATTAGCGCTTAAAACATCAATTGATCCAACTGATGACGACGCATTGTATTGAATCGTTTGTGCGAGAACATTTGCAGAAAAATAGTAAATAGAAATTATAAGCACACCAATCACTAATTTTTTACTCATTTCAACTTCACATCCGTGTGTTAGCACATAGCTTGAAAGATTACTTAATGCTATACTTCAGAACACCCGTACTAAACTTAGGACAGGATAGTGTTAGTTCTAAAAATATGTTCTAAAGCTTAGTCTTAAAAGAAGAGTATAATTAATAGTTACACGGTGAAAAAATGAGTCAGAAAAGAGTCAAAAGTAGAAAGCTTGTTTATAGTTTACTTATACTCAACGCTTTCTGCGTCATCTTAACTTTTTCCTTATACTTAGCTTTCAGTCCTCTAGTTAATAGTCAAGAGTCAACCAGATTATCAACTGGCCCAATTTCTACAACTGATGAAGCAATTAAAATTGGGATGCCCATTGTTGACCAGTATATAGAAGAAAACAATCGAACAATAACAACTGTGGAAGCAACACTAAGGAATTCTACCCAACCTTATTGGTTTATTCAGGTTGAATTTGAAGGTATAGAAAGCAGAGGATACCACGACCAAAGTAGTGGTTACGAAGTATCTGTGTGGGCAGATAGCAGCGAAATCTTACATCATGGTCCAATTTGGCATAATAGTCCAAGTGCGACTGACGAAAACACTAAAATTACTGTTGATCGAGCGATTGAGATTGCGATACCTATCGCTGAGGAATATGCTACAGAAAACAATCGAACAATAACAACCATGGTGGAAGCATCACTAACTAACCATACCGATTCCCGCCCTTTATGGCAGATAGATGTAAAATTTGAACCAGTAAAAAATGGGGACTACAGAGATGTGCAACATTGGATTGATGCATATACAGTTTCGATATGGGCAGACACGTGCGAAATAAGAAGCCACAGCGCGCGAGGTTGGTATTAGTTACAGTCCAATCTCATAAAGCTCTATTCATTTTTTATACTTAAGAATCGCAGCATCATTCGAAGCTTTGCTTTAACATATAAGAGGCTCACAAGGCAAGGGTGTGGCAGTTTTTACAACGAGTACTTACTACCAAACAATATACAAAACATAATTTTTGAACAAGTATGATTCATAGCTTAAAGCGCATCTTAATACCCTCTTTTGCTTCTCGCAATTTCCGGGAATTTAGCTCTTCTTCATTTTTCAATCAATCTTAGAAGCATTTATGCTTTGCGAAGTTTTATGCAATTTGCCACAGACCCTTTAGTCCCGTAATATACGGTGGCGACATTAAAAGTTGAGGTCTTAGTTGGTAAAAAAAAAGTGAGTCGGGGTTAAAGTGTTTAAGCAGAGTCTCGTCAGCCACTCACATGGACAGCATCTACGCGCAGATTAGCGCTCCATCCTTGGTCATCATTAACGCAAACACCGATGTATCTAAAGTTATTATACGAACCGCAGCTGATATCATATGGATTGCTATTAGTGATATATCCATTGAATGTTGTGTACCAGTTAGAGTAATCATTGGATACGTAAACAATTAGGTGACTTGAATATCCCGAGACTGTATGTGCGCGCGCGTTAGCAGTGTTCCCGACCTAAAGATTCCCTACAAAGTCACAGGCTACCAACTCAAAAGCACATACAGCGGCAATGCTGGAAGTGAGCTAAAACCCGAAGCGGTAGTTCACTGGCGCCTATGCAGTGATGTGCCTTCGGGTTTTGGAGTTGGACTCTTACAGGTGCTCTTGCACACGTTAACGCTTGATAGTGATAAGCGCCCTGCCTACTCTTGGATGAAGGCTAAAATTGAGCGCATCATGCCCCGAATTTTCGAGAAGTATGCTGGACCTGATGTGTTAGCGTACTTGGATAAGGCTGATGCTGCAACCATAAAACAGTTCGAAGCCGCCATCAAAAACCGTCCCGAAGAGGGCGCTTGGCTATTCTACAACAAACCCTGCGAAGTCAAACCCGTAACCATAGACCCCAGAGCACAAGGCTTCGTTTACTACATCGACCACATCGTCAACCAGTTCTATCTTGGCTGCGAAACCCCATTGCCAAGACTTTTCAGCACACCTGGCTTCACCGAAGCATCGGCAAGGGCAGCTCTAGACTTGCAGGACATGCTCATAAAACCCGTCCAACGCTATGTTAAGCGCCAAGTAGAACGAGAAATCTTCTTGCCCATTGTTGTTCAAGCTGGGTGTGATGCAGCGAAGGCTAAGGTTAGGTTGAATTTTGGCAGCCCCGAAACCCCAGAGTTAAACCCTGCTGACCTAATTAAAGCCGCTGAGCAGGGGCTAATTCGAGCCGAAGAATTCCGCAAGAACGCCGTCAAGTTTGGCTGGGAACTCTGGGATACAACAAACGCAACCAAGGAGACGCCAAAATGACAAGCGTAACCACCGAGGACATAAGAGATGTTTTGCACCTAAGCGACGCCGACATTGCAGACGCTAAGATTTTGAAGATGGTTAAGCGTGCCCAGGTCACTTTGACCTTAGAGCTTTCTCAATCCATAGATGCATCAAACTGCACGGACGCCGAAAAAGAGGCGATAACGCTTCTTGCGGCAATTTATGCGCTTTGCTTTTTGACTGGCGGCTCAGCAGTCGGCTTAAACTTCAGCGTAGGCGACCTGAGCACCTCAGCATCTTCTTCCTTGCCAAGCTTAGACGTGCTACAATCTGAGTTTGGACGGATTCTTGACGGCCTAAAAACACCTTATGTTGGGAGCGCCTAACAATGGCAACCGTTCCAGAAACCTATTACCAGTTTGTCATGGACTACGCGCCCTATGTGTATGTGATAGCGCCCAATACCCCTGATCCAGCTTTTGGCAAAGGCGTTTTGGCGGCTAGCTTTGCCATAGATTTTCTGTGTGAAGCCTACTCTGCCCCGCAATTTGAGAACAGAAAAGCAGACGTCTACAGCAAAATCATAAACCTAGCCGATTGGGTTCTAACTCAGCAATGCCTCGACCCAGCACGTAAAGCTTTTGGCGGCTTCAAAAGCGCAGAAGAAAGCACCTATTATTACAGTGTGGACGCTTGCAGAGTCATTCCGTCTCTTCTAAGAGCCTATGAACTCACAAACGATAGCCGATACTTAGAGGCTGCAAAGTTAGCCGCTGGAACTTTTCTCAAGACCATGCAGTACCAGCAGCCCTACGGCGGCTTCACCAGAGCTGTGACTATTGGCGATGCTTGGCTTCTGCAACTAGACATTGAATGCCTCTATGGCCTAATCGGCTTGAACATGCTAGCCGAAAAGTACGATGCGGCAAATGCGCTACTCTACCGAGGCATAATGAACAAGGCAACCGGTTTTCTGAGGGCAGGCTTTGAGAACCTTTGGTTGGATTTTGACCCTGCCGATGGCAAGTGGCACCGAGTCGGTCTAACGGAAAATGAAGTGTACGATGACCCCTTCGCCTATGCGCTAGTTGGCTTGTATGTGGTTGAAAGCTGGAGCGTTAGCTGCCAAAAAGTCTACAGCGCCCTAAACAACATCAGGGCAAGCGCAAAGTATCCAGCTTATGACCCTACAGTCTGCTGGGCAGGCTACATAGACGTCGTCAACAGATTCGTTGCATGCGACTACTACGATGCAGTCACAAGCGGAATCCTATGGAAGATTCGCAAGAACCACGACCAACCCAGCTTAGAGCTGAGCATGAAAGTCATCGGCAAGCATGCTGAAGAGTTCATGTTTTGGGGTGCCAAGCATGCAGATTACAGTTTTGTTGAGAACAAAAAGGCAATGGTCACTGTTTGCTGGCTAGCCCAACTGTTCCTACACTACCAAGAGCCAACAACCCAGTTCACAAGAATTCTAAGAAGCAAAGGCGAAGCGGTTACGCTTTATCCAATCAGAGAAGCCGTTGCCACAGTGAGTTATGGTGAGTCGCTGGATTTGCTGGCTGTCGTTTCTCCAATCAAAGCTGAACAGGTAATGCTGGAAGCAGGCTACTACCTCAACGACTACTTAGCCTTCTACACGTTCCTCCCAGTGAGGGTTCACGATAAAATCAGGCGTCAGGGCGAAGACTATGAAATCCAAACTGTAACTCCCTTCACTTTTACGAATCAGCGTTTGTACTTTAAAAGCGTGGCTAGGAGACTGATTTGCAGTTGAGCGAAGCAGAAAACCCAGTCGTTACCATTTTGCGGCTTATCGAGTCTCGGCTACGAGTTGTCAAGGACGATGGCGGCTTAGCCCGTGTCCTTTGCGCTCAAGCCAACTATGACCGGGAACTGCTCAAAGACTACGACGCCCAAATCACCGTATCCAAAACCGCTGAACCATGCCAAGCACAGAAGCACACCTTAGACGGAAAACTCAGACGCCGCATCTACTCCCTTCGAGCAACCATAACGACAGTAGACAAGCCCACTCCAAATTCAGATGTCGGCAGAGTCATGCGGGATAAAGTCCTTGAGCAGCTTCTTTTGACTATTCCCGAAAACCGCAACCTGCCCTACAGAACCATCTATAACTTCTACCCGCTAGATTCGACCTCTGCAACTCACAAGGCCTATGATGCCACAGGCACAGGGGAACTTGAGCCTTCAAACGTCTCTTGGGCAGAACTGCCAAACGTAGAGTATTCAGCGCTTTGGGGCAGTGACGATGTTAGGCATTCTAAAAGCTCAACTGGCAACGGCTTGTATGCGTTTATGCTTTTCCGTTTCAAAATAGGCGCTAAAGCTGGAGAAACCCGTAATGAACCAAGGAAACAGTGTCTTAAGCGTGTTTCATTGTCTTTTGAAGGCTTTGGGATTGCTCCGCAAGGGAACGGTGTAACCCTCAAAGTATGGGACAACATCTCAGGCACTTGGAGCAATGCACAAAATGGCAGTTTAGGAACTGATGAAACGCTAACAATCGCTCTAACATCAAACCTTACCAACTACGTCAACGAAAGCGGCTTTCTCTATCTAATGGCACGGACCACCAACCCATCTGACGGAGTTTCCCCTGCCGTTTTGAACTGCGACTTTGTGCAGGCAACCGTTGACGTGCGAGGCGTCACTTTCTGCGATGTTCATAGTTACCGAGACGTCGATGTAGTGGACGTTAAGCCGTTTCTCTACAAGGAAGAAATCGTAATCGTGGCTTGGCTGTTCGAGTCAGTTGCCATTTCATAGTCACAGGTGGAAAAAAGATGGTAGACACCTATCACAGCGACCAAGAAAAGTTCTATTACGTTCCAGAAGGCACCTTCGGCGTTGTTCCCGCCAACCCGCCGATGCTGGGGCACTCCTGCAGCAGCCTAGACCCAGACATAAACCCAACCAACATCAAAGTAGCAGGCACAGGCTCAGTTGACGTTGTTTCTCTGAAACGTGGCTTAAGACAGCCACTTCTAAAGCTCAAATATCCAATCCCCTCTGACGCACCCATTAACCTCTTGCAGTACGTCAAGCAAGAACTCAACGTTAGCCTTTCTTTGCAGGTGCTCTACTACAAAAACCAGTTCGCTTTTGCCACCGACATCATAAGCCTGCTATACAAGGGCGCAAGATTCGACAAAGCCACCTTAACATGCGGTATAGACAGTATTTTGGAGTGTGAAGCCGAGTTTCCAGCCCAAGATGTCGAAGTGGGCACGGCAAAGATTGCAGGCGCATCTTATACTGAATATGCTGGTGCTGTTTCAGGCAACGAGAGTTACGTCAAAATAGGAGGTGTAACTTGTGAGCGGGTTACTTCTTGGAAACTCCAAATTGACAACTCATGCAAAGCCGTCCCAGTCATAAGGTCAGTTAACGGTCATTTGGCAAAGTATCTTACGTGGGGTAAACGGCTGCTGACTGGGGAACTCAATTTTGAGTTTGAAAGCAAACAAGAAACAGACGAAATTTTAGCCGATGTTGAGCAATCCAGCCTAGAATTCGGCTTAGGCAGCGTCAACAAAGTCAGCGTAGAACATACCAAATGGGACGATTTCTCGCTGAGCGGCAAGTCTGAGGACCTAATCTACGCTAAAGTTCCCTTCACGGCCAGAGGACCACTCACAATCATATAGGAGTTATGAAAAAATGAAGTCGAAATTTGAAACCAAGGTTTACATTCAAACTGTCGATTTATTGGCTCGTTTTTCAGAGCGCATAAGCAAGTTACCCCTGCATTTGCAAGAGGATTTGCTAGCTGATTTGGAAACGGCACTGGAAAACCGCCTCAAAGTAATGGAGAGTCTGAAAGAGTGAAGCAAGAAGCATTAGAACTTGACGACCGATTCGGCGAACAATACCAGGGCAAATACGTTTTCAAAGAAATCACTTGGGCTAAACGCAACCGCATTATCCAAAAGCACACCAAATACAACAAGCTAACCGGGGATGTCGAAAGTAGCGACTTCATAACTATCCAAGCAGAAACTATCCTTGCCAGCCTGCATGGTCAGCCTCAAAGCCACCCTATAACCCTTGAGAAGCTTCTAAGCGAAGAAGACGGTGTATCCATTGAGCTTGGAGAACTGTTCTCTAAAGTAGTCAACAAACTAAATGGTATGTCACGGGAGGATTTGCGTTTTTTACTAGAGCAGTTAGACGAGGGAAACCTCACAGCTCTCTTGTCGAGTTTCGGCTATGCCAAACCTTCGGCTGGACACCAACCCAACTTGCCAAGCAGCCAGCCAGAACAATCCAAGAATTCTGCCAAATCTTGAATGTGATGGACGATATGGCTGAGGAAGAAAAGAAAAAGACGGAGAGTGAAGCAAGACGGCGGTAGAAGTTACCTGTGACATCGATGGCGTAGAAGAGTTCAAGGCAGCTATGCAACGGTTAGATAGTGGCATGCAGCGGCAAGTTCATCGTCAACTGGTTAGCTGGGCTGCTGACGTCAAAGCTTTGGCTAGAAAGCTTGTTCCAATCAGGACGGGTTACTTGCAAAGCACTATCTATGCTAAAATTAGTGAGTGGGTGGCTGAAATCGGTGCTGACGCTACCTACGCCTTGTTTGTAGAGCTTGGCACCAAGTACATGCAAGCCCAACCTTACCTTTACCCAGCTATCCACGAATACCTACCCCAACTCGAATCCATCATCGTCTCAGCCATTGAGCAAGCCAAAGTGGAGGCTGGACTGCCCTGAGTTTTCGCGAGATAGCAATAACGGTTCGGGCGGTGAATCGGGCTTCAAACGAGTTTAGCCGAATACAAACCGACGCTGAAGCACTAGCGACTAGGGTTAAGAGTTTAGGCGCTGCCATGGCTGGAATTGGCGCTGCAGGCACCGCCATCGGATATGTTGCTAACCAATTCGGTTTGCTCAATGATGCAGAAACTAAGGTTTTCACTTCTGCTATGATGGTTGTTTCTGTCATGGGCATGTTCCTGCGCACAAGCGCTGGACTTGCCGTAGCTCAGAAAGTGTATTCTGCGGCTTGTTGGGTCGCCACTGTGGCACAGAACGCACTAAACATCAGCTACGGAACGTTTCTAGCTCTAACGGGTGTGGGGATTGCGGTTATTGTTGCGGCTGCCGCAGCCATGGCCTATTTTGCGAGCAGCATGAACAACGCTACCGCCAGTGTGGAGAACTTCAACAGTGCCACAGCTGAGACGCCTACGCATACTCGCAGTATCCAAAGAGCGGGGGAATCAGCGGTCACTTCTAGGTCACAAAGCGGTAGCTCATCTGATGCTTCTTTCTATCGGAGGGGTGTTGAATAGTGAGTGTTAATCCGCCAGCTTTGACGATTGCTTTGGGTTCTGTCGGCATTCCCCAAGTTGACGTCATCGACGGCCTGGTACACCTTGGCGCCACCAAAGAGGTCAGCAGTTGGGAACTTAGGCTTCAGAACTGGAACGCCAAATACAGCCCAAACGGCACATACCCGCTAAACGCGGGGCAGGACGGCTACATCTGCATTGGCAGAGGCGCCAACGTTCCACAACTAATCACCACCCGCACCGAGAGCATAAAGTACCAGTCAAACACCACAGAAAACTACGTTATAGTCGCTGGCCGCTGCTGGGGAGAAAAACTCTTCCGCCAAACCGTAACCAAAGACTACTCAGGCTACAGAGGCGAAGCTATAGCCAAAGACCTCTTGGATTACTATTCAGGATTAAGCCATGTACGTGGTAGCACAGAGCTAGTTGAGGACACAGACACAACCTTTACCGATCTAAAAGTGCAGGATACCCAAGTTTGGGATATGCTCCAAAAAATCGCCTTTGAAAGCGACAAGAACGGTGCCATTGGCTATGACTTTCGGACTGCACCGGATGGGAAATTCGAGTTTTTCCCAAGAAGCACCAAAACAAGCTCCGTCAGCCTCACAGACAAGATAGAGGCTTACGAGTACTGGAAAGAAATCATCGCCATCAGAAATAAAATTACCATCTACGGGGCTGCCGATAAAAGCTCTCCCTTGGATAAAGCCGAGACTGTTGAAAGCCTCTCGCCTGCAAGCGGTGCGTGGACCTTGTACGCTGGCATTTCCATGACGCTTGATGCAACCAAAACATATGGGGAAGCCGCAGCAAGCATAAAGCTTGTTAGTGGTTCAAACTACTACGGCGGACTCTACTTAACTTTCAACACACCGCAAAACCTCAACACATACCCCAAACTCTACTTAGCCCTCCTACGCGATACACATATCCGAGCAGACGGTTTTAGCGTTGAACTCTTCGATACCTCATATAGAGCCGCTGGGCAGGTCCTTAGCAACGTTAACGACAACGACCCGTCAGCATTTGCCCTCGACGTCGGCGGAGCCTTTGCAGCCAACTGGCATCCACAGGCAGGCTTTGACTGGACTCAGGTCAGCGTTGTTCGAATTGACGGTTGGTTAGTTGACACCCTTACTTCTGGGACATTTTGGGTTATGCAGTTATTCTTTGGCGGCGCACGCTACAGCAGCATGCAGCAGAATACGGCTAGCCAAGCTGCCTATGGACTCAGAGAGTTTGTGGATACTGACGAGGAGCTTTGGAGCGACACCGAATGCTTGCTTAGGGCTAGGGCTATTCTCGCCAATATGAAAGACCCTTCCGAATACATCACTCTAAGGAGCACAGTCATCGATTATGGAAATACTCCCCTTTTCGCCGCTGACATGATTCCAGTTACACTGCCAAACGAGAACGTCAACGGCAACTTCCGCATTTTAAGCGCTGAATACCATGTCAAAGCCAAAACAGACGATTTAGAGATAACTTTGGAGCTTGGGCGCGAGAAATCACTGCTGGCGGATTACGTGTACGCTTTGCGGTCCAAAGTGGACCACATTAACAGATACAAGGTTGCGAGGTTATAACAAATGAAAACAAGTTTGCGAAAGACAATTGAGGGTTTGAATCCAGGCGATTTAGTTTGTTGCAGTTGGTGCGACGCTTCGGTTGGCAAAAGCAGCGGTTCAGGCACGGCCATAGATGTTCCTGTGAAGAGTTGGGGCATATATGTTGGCCTCATCGGCGACAAAGTTAAGCACATAGTGCTAGCTCAGAACAGTTTCCGCTACTCCGACGGCCTATTTGATTTGGATTATACCGCGGTTCCGTTAAGCTGGACTGTTGACGTGTCGGTGCTGATTAAAGAGCATGTTCCAAAAGAGTTGGCGGGAAAGCTGGTTAATAGTTTTATGATGGGTGGACATCGGTCGCTTAATCGTCCACGTACATTTCAGCGTAGAATTTTTCAGCAGAGGTTGAGCATAGATGGCAGACCCTATTAAGCGTGCTCTAACAAGAAGGCGCAGGATTCCAGGTCGCCCTGTTATAATCGAGGAGCCTAACGAGAAGCTCGTGCTTGGCGTTAAATTCGGCATAGGCATGACCGTTTGCCTATCACTTTTGGAGATTGCACACATGGCTTTCATGGGAACATGGAACAGCGAAATTTTCGCTGCAATCACTGGCTTGAGTGGAACTGTTATGGGCGTTTTTGTGGGGCAGAAATCATGACACGAAGAAGAAAAGATGAATTGGTGGAAAATAAAAAAAATATTTTTTTTCCACACATCGTTTATCGTTCCTTTAGCCGAATCACCAGAAAACTCACTGCCAAAGACTTTGTTGACGCTGACTCCTTCAAAGCAAGGGATGATATCATGCGCATTTTTGCAGCGGAATGCTTTGAGTTAGCTCAGAAATTCGCTGAAGAAAAAAACGAGAAACTTGCCCTGCAATACACAAAGTTGTCAGCAAAGATGCTGGGTCTTTCGTTGCGTCCCAAGAAGCTCAGTGATTTGGATGAGATTAAGCGGGTTTTAGCAGAGTTGAAGGCTCAGGAAAAGATCGAGTAAATGTCCTACCACACTGTGCCCAGTAGCATTTCTGGCATTTGGCGTGAAATTGAGAAAATACAGGCGGTTAAGGTTTCAGAAGAGGATAACCGCAGGGTTCGTTTTTGCGCTAAAGTTTTAGCTGAGTTGAGCGGCCAGAAGGTTGACGTGGTTTTTCGTAGGATTAAACCGCGAAGTGAAGAGGACCTTTGCAGCATTAGAGTGCTGTTTGCTAAATGCCAAGGGTACAGTTTGGAAGAGTTAGGGGAAGACCCTGTTTTTTCTGAGGTGTTTATGAATTTTCACCCCAAGAGCTACCAGCTAAAATTTCTTGTCAGCCAAGCGAGACAGGAAACCATGCTCTGGACCCGTCAGGGTGGAAAGACAACCTCTGAGGGCGTGAAGTTTTTTAAGCGCCGAGTTCGACGCCCAGGTACTCAAGCAACCGTTACCGCGCCAGGTTTTAGGCAGTCCAAACTTGTCATTGAAAAATTGTCTGATACTATTTTCAATATGGACCCTGTGGCGCGGAAAGCTTGGGTTGAGAAAGTCCTAAGAACCGCAATTCGTTTGCATAACCGTTCCAAGTTTAAGGCGTTTCCATTTAGCCTTGAAAAGCTGAGGGGCGAAACCAGTGACGATGTGATTGTCGCGGAAGCGGCTTTCATTAAAGAACTTGAAGAGTTGGTGCAGGGCACTTTGATGCCTCAGATGGCTACCCGCTACGATAAGGGTTCAATTATTTGTCTTGACAGCACGCCGTGGGATAAGAAGTGCTATTATTACAAAACGCTTAATGTTGCTGAGGTTTCCCAGTTCTGGACGCCCTTCATTGCCGACTATCACGAAGCGGTTAGGGAGGGCTTGATTTCTCAAGAGTTTATCGATTTGCAGCGGCGGCAACTTGACCCAGACCGTTTTAGCCGCGAATACGAGCTACAATTCACCGAAGACCATGGACGCTGGCTTAGCCAAGAACTAATCACCGCCTGCGTAGACCACAGCATTGTAGAGCCATGGCATTTTGAAGATTCCTTTGAGGACTTAGATTTCTGCGCTGGATTAGATGTTGGCCAGCAAAACGATAACGCAGCCCTCAGTATAATCGAGTTGCAGGGTGAAGCTCGGTTTCTGCGTTATAGTTACCTATTTCCGCTCGGTACTCCGTATGATGTGCTCACGGCTCATCTCAAGGTGATAACTGACCGCTGGCACATCAGAAGAACGCTAGTCGATGCCACGAATGAACGGGCGCTAGCCGAAACCATGACAGCGCAAATTGACGGCGTCGAAGGTATAGCGTTCACTCAACCATGGAAACAAAAAGCCGCTGGTTTTCTTAAGCAACTGATGAGCAAAAAACAGTTTAGGTACTATTTTGACCCTGAAGTCGTCGCTGGCTTAGCTATCGAACAGTTCGAGGTTTTAGCAGGCAAACCAAAAGCTGAGGGCGAGGGCGAAGTAAGCAAGGAGCAGGGTGAACTTGAAGGGAACATTCGGTTCTATCATGCGCCTGGGACTCATGATGACCGTTTCTGGTCAATTTGCCTAGCCGTTGCAGCATCCATAGAGGTTGAGCCTGAACCGTTCTTTGCAGTTATTCCACGGTGACTAAAATGACAAGACGACGAAGTGAACTTTTCCGTATAACCAAATTTCGAAGAGTCTAGAATCGAGAAGAAGGCAAATTCTCCTTCAACATAAGCTATGAAACCCACACAAAGGTCACTCCCAGAAGTCTTGTTGTGGCTGAAGCCTTCGGTTTGGGTATTGATGATGCTCAGAGGTTCAAGGTTTTAGACGCTGAACTCAAGATTGGGCCTCAAGACATCGTCTACATTACGGGTGATAGTGGCAGCGGCAAAAGTGTGTTGCTACGCGCAATCAGGGCTGATTTGGGAGAAGAAGCTATTGATTTATCTGAGGTTGCAGTGGATCCGGACAAGCCTTTGATTGAAACAGTAGGCGCAACAGTTGAAGAAGGCTTAGAGTTGCTAAGCAAAGTGGGGTTAAACGATGCTTTTCTCTTTCTACGCACATACAACCAGCTTAGTGATGGACAGAAGTACCGTTACCGAATCGCCAAACTCGTCGAAAGCGGCAAGCAGTGGTGGCTGATGGATGAATTCGCCGCCTGCTTAGATCGGGACACAGCCAAAATCATCGCCTACAACCTACAAAAGCTAGCTCGACAACAAGGTAAAGCAGTCATAGCAGCCACCACCCATAGCGACCTCCAAGAGGACTTGAAGCCCACCGTTTTGGTGCGTAAGCGGTTTGGCGAAGAAATCCAAATCAATTACTACCCAAACGAGTCAGCTACTGAATGCAGTCTTGTTAAAGAGATGAAAGTTGAAGAGGGGAATAAAGAGGATTGGCGTAGACTTAGCGGTTTCCATTATCGAGGACACAATGTTGCAGTTCCCCGCAAGATTTTCCGCTTAGTAAGAAAAGACGAACTCTGCGGCGTCATAGTGTACAGTTATCCACCGCCAGCCTGCTATGGTAGACGAATAGTGCTTCCAAGAATGACTATTCAGGAACTAAACAAAAAATTAAGCATCATTAACCGAGTGGTTATTCATCCAAAATATCGGACAATAGGTTTAGGTGCCAAACTTATTCGTGAGACACTACCCATAGCTGGCACTCCTTACGTTGAGATGATTGCTGTTATGGCTAAGTATAGTCCGTTTGCAGAAAAGGCAGGCATGCAAAGAATAGCTCAGCAGCAAGCCGTTAAGAGCATTTTAGCTGTTTCTAAAGTGCTCTTAGCGTTGGGTTTTGACTTGCAATTTTTGGGCAGCGAACGCTATGTTAGAGCAAAGCTTGAAAGTTTAAATCCTGTGCAAATAGGACCGCTAAAGGAGGCTTTCATAAAAAGTAAGCATACAAGGTTTAAGAAAGAGTTTGCAGTTAGTCGCCATCAACCTTTTGGGAAAACTGATGACTACATAAACAGCATACAAAATGCAGATAATATAAAAATAGGGAAGCTTATCAAGCTGGCTGGAATGCTCTTGCAGACTAAAGTTTACTTGTTCTGGGAAAAAGCTGTAAAATAATAGAAGAACTTGGGCAGTTATAATCGAGTTAACGCTTTAATATTACTATCTTTCAATTACAGTTGGCTTTGAGGTTGTAGATGGTGGAGCGGCAGGAAGCTGTTTTGGTTCTAAGAGAACTTCTTCGGGTTTGCCCTGATTTGATGAATCAAGCAGTCTCTTTAGACACAAGCTTTTTAGCCTCCGAGCAAATCGGGGGGGGGGAACGAAAATTTCGCTTAGAGGCATCCTAAATGACAACTCTCGCCAATGTTTACAGCCCATACTTGAAAAGCACAAGTTGACCCTAAAAGAAACAAACGATACCATAACCATTTATCGTTCGCAATAAGCTTGTTAAAGAGCCAGTAATTAAGTTGATAAAGTGCCTGAATTAGCAAATGTTTACTTGATAGCCCATGTTTTTAATTACTCTGTAGTTGATTCGTTTCAGGTTTTACAAGTCCTCGTTTGAGAGCTAGGAAAACAAAGAATTGCGAAAAAGCAGCCACTGTTGCAGATATTAGGATATGTACTGTGTTAATATCGCCTGCTAGAGCGGTTCCTCCTAAAGTACTGAAAAAAGTGATTCCGCTAGTAATGATTGCATCTATGAGCGCGTTTCCCCAATCAAATTTTTGTTCTATCGCAGAGGTCTTATTGTTTATACAGCAAACTCGGAACCCTCTGACTGTTAACGTTGGGTTTATGTTTTTTAAGCAATTTATGAGTCTGCCTCTAATGGTTAAGGTAAGTTTTACCAAAAGTTATTTCGCCTCCTCAATGTTTGGATAACTGCTTTGTGCCAAAAGAAATTATCACATTCAGTTACCTAGTAACCTTATGGTTATTAGCTAGACGTGATGTTTCTGAAACTACACGGCTAACTTAAGAACGGTTCTCAATCTCTAGGATATCACCGTTAATAGAAGACAAGTTGTCTTCGAAGCGTGTGTTTATTTTGGATCTTAGAGACTTGTTTGCTTCAAAGGGCAGACAAAAAATCATAGAAGTGCTGTCATTGCATAGAGAGTTAAATGTTATGCAACTGGTAAGCCGGGTTGGTGGTAGATATCCAGAGGTGAACAGAAACCTTGCTATTTTAGAGGGTGAGGGTATTATAATAAGTGAGTATCGAAAGCAGGTCAAACGTGCAAAGGTTAGAATAATTAAACTAATCAAGGAAAATCCTCGAACTCAAAAGTTAATTAGAGCATTAAGAGACCTGAAGGAAGATTAGAACACCAGCAGTTGCTCGTCGATCTCGAAGTTATCATTACCGAAAAGTATTCCGTCAATAAGTAGATTAAGGTAGACCATAACTGACCTATTCACAAAAAAGAGGTTTAAGGAAGAATTTAGGTACTTACTGCTTTCGCTTTTTCCTAAATAAAAGAATGAGGAACACGACAACTACTAGAATGACGATGACGGCTATAACGGCAAAAATAATTATTTGAAGGTCAGCAGATAGTGAAACTGTCTTTTCCATGGATGCGTTTAATGTAACGTTCTCTTGTACCTGCGTTTGGTTTTGGTTAACTCTTATTGTGTACTCGCCTATCTGCGTCTCTCCATGCTCTGAAATTTCCAGAGCCGGTAGTTCGAATTGTGCTGTACCCTCGCTTGAAGTGGTCTGTTCAGCTACAAGAGAATTATTGGCTTGAGAGTATATTTGAACAACGGCGTCCTGTACAGGCGTTCCTTGGGACTCAACAAGAACCGTTAGATACCAGTAGGTACGAACAATGCCTTGACCAAGATTAGATGTATCAAGTTGGTCGTAAGTAGAGTTAATTACATCAACGTATATTGGACTAATATTATTCGTTACAACTATACTGTCAATATGTGAATCGACTAAACGAGAATTACAAGATAGCCGTAGCTGTCCTGCAGTGGAATTGGTGATTCGAATCTGAGAAGTACCGCCACCGCCATATGCATCGACTGTGCTAATGTGAGAATTTACCGCCTGCAAAGTTGCATTTACTCTCTCCAGTATGATGCTTTTTGCCAAATTAGACTCCGTAATGTTAATGCCCGCGTTATCATACAGTATAAAATCGAATATGAGACTTTCAATTTTAGAGTTATTCTGCATAACAATTTTTGAGTTCTCGTATAGTTTGTATGAATACTGGCCTTTTTCAAAATCAGGATACAATACGCCATTATCAAGTATTAGGATAGAGTTACCGCTCATTACTAAATTTCCTTTTAAATTTAGTTGAGCATCTTTGATTAGTAGAACATCATTATTACCAAGAACAAGATCGCCTGTGTGCATTGTAATGTTTTGTTGACCTACCGTTGATGCTTCTTGAGGACTAAGTAATGAGGATTCATTATCTGCTGATGCGATGGGAGCCCATGAAAAAACCGTACTAGCAAATGTGAATAAAAGCAAAGCAATCAAGGCGTGAGCTCTCAACCCATTTATCCTATTCATCTACATGGTACACCTTATCTGCTACATCAAGATTTAGCACAAATAAAGCTTACGATAAATGCAGAAAAATTGTTCTGACTTTGCACAGTAGCAGTTTAAAGTTCTGAAAAAAGAAAGGAGATGCTTAGGCTTCTCAGTTTGCTAGCCAAAGCTTTGATTGACTATCAGTAGTGTTTTTCTACTATGTCATGTCCGAGCCCTGATTCATCCCAGACCCAACGGTCGTCTTGCATGTTTCCGCTAGATAAAAAGAAGTTCTGATTGTTTCTCACTATACCGTTAGATACTATATGGATTCCGCTTCCGCCTTTTCCTGCCGTTGTTTTTTCGTGATTGAAGTTTATGAGACAGTAGTCAACTAAACCGTTAATGTACATGCCATCGCATGGTTGACTTGACCATACGTTTGCTTTTATAAACGAATTGTAAATTCGACAGTTTTCGCCTACTTCTATGCCTTTCAGATTTTGCGCGTCTCTGAGTGAAATGCCGACATCGTTAATGTGTGTAAAGGCTCTACTGTTATCGCTTCTGCCGCCAGGTGCAAATTGAATCCCTGTATTTACGTCTTTCATGCGAACATGCTCAATGTGATTTACTTCTGCCCAGCGGTCATCAGTCGCAGTTAGTTTTATTCCTATGTCGCAATTAACAAGGACAACGTTTCTAACTTTACAGTGAACTACGTCTTGTAAAAGAATACCGGTATTGGAGCCATTACCTACAATTACCAGATTTTCAATCCCAGCACTTTTTACCCATTCGCTATCAAAATTTTGGCCAACCGCTATAATTGGATTAGCGCTTGATGTTACTGTTATTTGTTTACTACCAACGCCTCTCAGAAGTCCATCACTAGCCAGATTGATTGTTGAGCTTAAATTTTGGTTAGAAGTATACTGTGTTAAGGTCAAATTTTTTCACCTCCTATTGATCTTATAGTAAAGAAACCTTAGACGAAATTAACAAAGGCGCTTTCGTGCTTTAAAGGAGACGTGATGTTCCTGTAACATCCCGTCTTTTTTAAAACAAAAGGAAACAATTACATTTCATGGGAAACCCGCCCAAAGCATGAAACTGTTGTTTGTAGGAGGTGAAAATTTTGACTGTAATAGAATATACCACCACTCAAAACCTAAGTTCTACGATCAATCTTGCCAGTGATGGCCTTTTGAGGGGCGTTGGAAGTAAACAAATCATCATAAACTCAACTGCTAATCCCATTATTAGCGTAGCTTCAAATCTAAGCGACCTAGTAAAAACCGCTTTGATTGAAAATGTGATAATTTTCGGGAACGGAACAAACACAGCGATTCTTTTGCAAAACGTTTTCAATTGCCAAATCAGAAACGTCAGCATCGTCAACTGCGATACGGGAGTAAAACTGACATCAACAGGAAGCGGTTGGAGTCAATCCAATCACATTCAACATGTTCGCATGTCATACGTTAATAAAGGCGTACAATTTGCTCCTGGAGGCACAAACAACTTTGGATTTACTCACATTGAAGATGTCAACATTTCCTTGAATAACTCTCAAAATCTCAATGGCATTGAAATCGGCACTGGATGCAAACCTTACAGTTCATTCATCAAAGCGAATGTTTGGTCAAGTCAACAATGTAACGGCATATACTGTGACGGCGAAATCAAGTACTGCTTAATTAATTTCAATCACGAAAAAACAACCTCAGGTGCGGCTGGCTGTGGCGTTTATCTAGGGTCAAACGCAGTAATAGGTAGCAGCATAAATCAGAGTTTCTTTGTAGCCGCAGGAAACTTGGGATCAGCAGTATGCAACCCATACAGTAAAGCAAACGACATTGTATACAAGACCTATTAGGCACTGATCTTAGACAACTTTACTTTTCTCCTTTTTTGTTAACTCTTTTTTTAACCTCTTGACGAAATTATTCGTTTAGGATTTTATCAAGCCCTTTCTAAAAGGAAAGGGGTAATTCAAGGTTCGCCTTAGCTTTTAAAACAATGATACTTTCTTAAAGGAATATTTGCAATTGACGAGCCTCAAAATTATGGTAAAATAAGTCACCACAAGCGTATTGTTGATCCTGTTCTAATCTTATGCCATCGTTCTCTTGACGAGGTTGCCTAGAATCAACAGGTCTGTCCAATATTTCGATGACTTTAATTAATATCGTAGTTTTAGGGCTTTCTCGATTAAGACTAACAATGCATTTGCGACCAAGGCGATTATAAATAATAATACCCTCCTTCTCCAAAATCCGCAGATTACGCATAACTTCGTTATAGCGGCAGCCCGTCTTGTGAATTAACTTCATAATTCTGATTTTCATTACATGCGACAGCACCCTCAATATCTTTTGTCGGCATTTAGATGCTAAAATCTCGCTTGGCTCCAAGACAATACCTCAGTTGTAGGAGGCCCCCTGGACCGAGGCATACCTGAATAGACTATAGCAAGAGAGCATACTTAGCTCTATACTTTAGGACAATTGTACAAAAAATTAGGACACTGTTAACTTGAGATTTTAGGTATACAATATACAGTCGATATGGCGCATCTTTTTGGTTAGGCTAAAAATCATAAAACTTATGATGATTAAGAATGCTTACGTTTTAAGTAGACCAGTAAACTTATGCTCACAATAACCACAGACACTATACCAGCGGCTATTATTGGTGCGGTTGGAAAAGACCCTGACTCGTCTCCGTTCGTAGGTGTTGGAGTCGTTGTTGGTGTGAGTGTTGGTTCATTGATCTCGGGGGGGCTCCAGCACCGTTTGTAGGGTGAACTAAGGGATTAGAATCAACGAAGGGAAAATCAGACCAATCGGTTTTATTATAGTTGTATGGTGTGTCCCAAATACCTGTGTGCCCTATTTCTTTAGCATCAGGATACAAAGTTTCATAGTCACTCCAATAATTCCTATCAAAATTAAGCCTACCATACAAAGCAAGAAATATTCTACAATTAATGAAATCATTTTCAGTTACAACATTTTCGCCAGAATAATCCGCAGATATTGACGGTCTACCATCAATGAAAACGTTATATTTGATTACATTTCCTTTACCGTCACCATCATTTCCTCTGATCTCTATTCCGCCTCCTTCAAAGGTGTTATTGAGAAAACTGTTACCATATGAGGAAGCAAATATGCGGCCCTTATCGCAAAATCGCACATTCTTCACCACAACATCCCCATAAGCAGGCGGAATAGCAGTAGAATCTTTTCTCAAATCTATTCCGGCGCCATTACCTTTAATTGCGTATCCGGCACCATCAATTGTAATGCCAGCTTTTCGAACTGTTATAGCGCCGAAGATGTCGCCCTTAAAGGTGTAAGTGTTCCCGTTTCTTTCAAGCAAATCTGTGCTTGGTTCAACGCTTCCATCTGGCTTAATCGTGAGGTTAAGTGGTTCTTGAGCGTTAACTGGTAATGCAAGGATTGAAAGAGAGACTATTAGGCTCACTGTGATTAAAGCAATGAAGGCTTTCATGGGCTATCATAAAACAATCAAAGTTTTCGCCTTATAGGTATTTTCATCAAGATTTCTTGACCGCGACTAGCTGTAAAGCGAACAGAAGCTATGAAATCGTGTACTAAGAAATAGGACAGGCAATTTAATACTATAAAACGCTTGCATATCTTTTTCGCATATTAAAAAAGAGGGGAGAGTTGAGATGATTTCTATTTGCTTCTTTTCTTGACTATCACTGTGGTTGCTATTGCCGCAATTGCAACCGCAACAACCGCTATGATGCCTACCATACCAAGGTCGATTGATGCCTCATTGGTCTTGGGGGATGA
>Ga0123335_1003789_pt1 | contig 20500 bp, 15 predicted proteins | sample BiotimSIPDNA_2_FD_89707 | JGI IMG/M metagenome (GOLD analysis project Ga0123335, IMG submission 89707) | Anaerobic biogas reactor microbial communites from Washington, USA - Biogas_R2 time_0 SIP DNA | ecosystem: Engineered > Bioreactor > Anaerobic > Unclassified | place: Washington, USA...
TATCTCCCATATAAACCTAAACGTACAACCAGAGCTACTAAAGCTAAAGATGCTGGTCTGGAACCTTTCTCCCACTGGCTCGCAGAGCTTCAGGATTCTCAAGCTGACATTCTGATCAAGGCAACAGAATTTATCAACAAGGAAAAGGGGTATGACACTCCAGAAAAAGTATTGGCAGGTGCCCGGGATATTCTTGCTGAAGAGTTATCTGACAATGCTGATATCCGAAAATGGATGAGAGAACTGGCCATTGAAGAAGGTTTTATTTTAAGTGAGGTGAAAAAAGATTATGAAGGCAAGAAAACCAAATTTGAAATGTATTATAATTACAAAGAAAAAGTAAGCAGCCTCCCGTCACATAGAACTCTTGCGATGTTAAGGGGTGAAAGAGAAAAAGTTCTTCGATTATCACTCCTTATCCCTGAAGAATCAGCTAAAAATCACCTGACAAAGGAATTAATTAAATTTCCACAAAGTACCGCCGCTCAACAGCTTCAGCTTGTTGTAGAAGATTGTTTTAACCGTCTTCTTTTACCTGCAACCGAAACCGAAATACGTAAAGAGATAAGGGATAGAGCCGACTCGGAAGCAATAAAGGTTTTTGGAGAAAACCTTGAGGGTCTGCTTTTATCACCACCAGCGGGACGTAAAGCAGTTATTGGCGTAGATCCGGGATTTCGTACTGGCTGCAAACTTGCTGTTATTGATGATACCGGAAAATTTGTTGAGCATGCCACAATTTATCCTAACCCCCCACAGAAAAATGCCGAGGAAGCAAGTGCTGTAATTCTTTCTTATTGCCAAAAATATGATATTAGACTTATAGCAATTGGTAACGGAACCGCCAGCAGGGAAACTGATGAATTTGTAAAAGGGGTTATAAAAAATATTCCTACCGAAAAACCCCCCGTAAGTGTAGTTGTAAGCGAATCAGGTGCAAGTATATACAGTGCATCAGATGTAGCTATCAAGGAATTCCCGGACCTGGACCTTACAGTAAGAGGCGCGATTTCAATTGCCCGAAGACTTCAGGACCCTCTCTCTGAACTTGTAAAGATTGATCCTAAATCTATTGGAGTCGGACAGTATCAACATGACGTAAATCAGACCAGACTTAAAAACTCCCTCGATGAAGTAGTTGAAAGCTGCGTAAACCGCATTGGTGTTGATGTCAACCTGGCTTCTGTAGAACTTTTGAAATACGTGTCCGGTTTGAATCGGCTGATTGCTTCCAATATTGTTTTACATCGTAACCAGCATGGCGCATTTGATTCAAGGGCATCCTTATTGAAAGTTCCAGGTATGGGAGAAAAAAAGTTTCAGCTTGCTGCCGGATTTCTGAGAATTCCAGGATCTTCCAATCCCCTCGACAATTCATCTGTTCACCCGGAAAGGTATGAACTGGTTAATAAAATGGCAGATGAACTGAAAACAAACGTACATCACCTTATTGGTAATTCGACTCTGATCAGGTCTATTGATAAGAACAGATTTGTTTCTGATGAAGCTGGTCTTCCTACAATTGAAGATATCCTGCTGGAACTTGTAAAACCCGGACGTGATCCCCGTGAAGAATTTCGATATGCAAAATTTGATGAATCTGTTATGGAAATCAGTGATCTTAAAGAGGGTATGCTGCTTGAAGGTACCGTAACCAATGTAACTAATTTTGGTGCTTTTGTAGACATTGGAGTGCACCAGGACGGCCTGGTACATATCTCGGAACTCGCTGATAAATATGTAGACGACCCCAGGAAAGTAGTTAAAGTCGGCCAAGTTGTGAAAGTAAAGGTTTTAAAAGTTGAACAGGAACTTAAAAGGGTAGCTTTGTCGATGAAATTAGAGAATTCTTTCTCGGGACACGGCAAAAAACACTCTGATAAAAATCGTTCTGAAAGAACACCTTCAGACCGCAATGCCCTTGCAAAGAAGTTTTCAGTTCAGAGTGATAAAAAGCAAAAGCTTAAAACAGTTAAACCAAAATTTAATATTAGGCAGATAATGCCCTGACAACCAGAATCTGAATAGAAACGATTATTCAACTTTTCATGGTCCTGGAATACCTCGACATAAGCGATAGTGATCATCATACGATATATGATCTTCACGGCTATATGATATCTTCTGCTGGTTGCTTTGCAGATATCATTCCTGGTTTTTGGCTTATATTTTAATGAAAACTATTATCAGGAATTCGATTGATATCATATTTTCGAATTCCTAATTTGAACGTACAGTATTATATGCAGATAAGAGCACTACAAGTGTTGTGGATATTACCGATATCAGAGGTACAACTATATTGGAAAATCTCTTATTCTCTATAGAAACTGGTACAACTATTATGTCTCCTGGTTCTATTTCTTTTGTTTCTTTTGAAACCACAGTACCATTATAGTTTACCATTACAAAAGTGTTCTTTTTGTCTGCCCTCTTCTGAAACCCGCCAGCTTTATTTATATAATGAGAAATGTTTTTACCAGGCTCAAATGATACACCTCCGGGGTCTTTCACACTTCCACTCACATATACATAATGTTCTATTGGAGGTATATATATCTGGTCATTTGACTGCAAATAGATTTCATGCCCATTTCTCAGGTATAACACTGTATGATCAGCTTTACTCACAAGTGATGTCATAGCAGAATTTATCTCAGGTCTTACTTCCTGAGTAACCAGGTTTTCGGATATTCTTTTATTATTTCTCAAAATTACAGCTCTATTCATATCACCATGCTGTGATGGTCCACCAGCCTGAGTAATAAGTTCTTTAGCTGTAACGGCATCTTTATAAATCGGATATGCTCCCGGCCGGACAACTTCACCAGTAACAGATGCAGTAAATACTTCCGGGTAGTTCTCCTTTCGTGCAACAGTAATCATATCCCGGTCCTGAAGAGAATAGGGCTCTCTTTGTTTGTAATTTATTGTAGTCACCTTACGACTCCCGTCAAGAGAGTTGATCCTCTGAACTATTATCTTTGTCGAATCCGCTGATGGCCTCATATGTAAACCATCAAGGAATTCACATATATCTTCACCTTGCAATACCGGAATCAATCCGAAAATTGAATCGATCTCTCCTGAAATAAAAACTTTTTGCTTTGGATATGAAACAGAAATTTCATCACCCGGATAAATATACGGATTTTGACTGTCATCACCTTTATACAAATACTTGAGTAAATCATACTGTTTGATATCTTCCATCTGTATACATTTTATTTGCCTGAGATCAATTTCGGATAAAGATGGCAGCTCTCCATCATTGGAATGAACTATTGCATCCAACAAGCGATAATTTCCCGGCAAATTTACTGTTCCCGGATTTTTAACCGGACCTCTTATATAAATAGTACTGTTTTTAATTTTATTTAATGATATATAAGCTTCCTTTTTAAAATTACTTTTGAAGTAATCCTTGATCTCTTTTTTTGCATCAATTAAAACCTTTTTTCCTATTTGGATTATACCTATTTCGGGGACAAACAAATCCCCATTACTATTAATCGTGCCATAGTAAAACATGGATCCTTTTACAGAAACAAAAAACTCATCACCACTCCCGATAATATATGATGAATCATTAATTGAATTATCTGCAGACATTTTTGTTCTTTGATATATCATATCTTTTTGATCTTTTGAATACATATCTTTGAGATTATATTCGGCATCTTTCTCAATAAGCGAGCTGTTTAAATCATAAGCTGACAGAAAAGTGCTAAACAATATGATTAATAAGGTTATTACCATGTTATAACTCCTGTTTAATTGTTGTACTTTGGAACAGATCTCTTTTTCCTGTTTCCGAAGTATCAGTTTCGAATTGAATCAGTACAGCTAAAAACCAGGCTCCCCAAACTTGTGTTGAAGGGAAATACGGTATAGAATCAAACATACCCAAGAATAATGTAACACTTAAACCTATTAACAAACCATATAGCCTGTTATCTTTGCTAATACGCAATTTTACTACAACTGAATATATGCAAATTATTATTAGTGTCGCACTTATTATAAAACCAATTATTCCATTTTCAGATAATATGGTTAATGGCATATTATGTGCATGAGGTAATACGAAAAAATTAGAATTATACGCCGATAAGTTTATCTCTGAAAAATATGTTCTCATAAATTCGGCAAAATTACCATTCCCTATACCAAATAAAGGATGGGCCATAAATGCTTTTGCCGCAACTACCCACGCAACGATTCTGCCCATATTACTTACATCGATTTCACCTTTTATCATTGAATCAAAACCTGATTTTATTATTAAGTTCTCTGGTAGGATAACCCAGACAGCAACCAGTATTAACAGCAATGAAATATTTGTTGACAATGCCAACCATATTTTTTTTCCGAAAGTTATTGACATTGTATTAATCTTGGAGACAACAATTAACATACTTGTAAATGCAAAACCAACGAAACTCATTCTGGTACCAGTCCTGATCATAATAAAAATAACAGGTATTGTTACTGCAGAAGCCAATAGCAAACTCGGTTTTTTTGAAAGCAACTCAATTGAAATCCACGTAGCCCATAATATGACAATTACTACACCAAAAGCTGTAGCACTTTGCATGGGTCCTTTGATCCTCAAGGCACCTGTGATAAAAAACTCGAAAAAACCATACACTATAATAAATAATAAATGTAGTAAAAAAACCTGTTTGATTTTCTGAATATCCCAAGGTACAAACTGTGTAAACACGAAAAACAAACCGGTTTCAATGTACAACATATACCAATCTACCCGGATAATGTTCGGCTTTAAAACGATAAGAAATAGAATGTAAACAGTAACCAAAGATACAGTGATAAAAAACAGCTTAGTATTTGGGGGCTTCTCTAAGAGGCAAAAAAGCATTAGAACAAAAAACACGATTATAAATAGAGTTAGCCGCGACAACCCTGCTCCTGAAAAATAGATCACATGATTTGCAGTAATAACAACAGCAAACAAAAATGAATAATTTCTTGTTGCATATAAGTATGTCAATGAACCTAAAAAGAAAGTCAATACTATAATACTTACTAATGAATGCTCATTCCCGGATAATAGTATTACAGGTAAAATTGAAGATATAATCAAAAATAAAGAATTAGATATGTTTTTTGATTTCATGGTTTCATTGCAGATATTAGCTCTTTTAACCTCTGCCCGTTTCCATTTCCGGGAATTTCATCATGAATCAATGCTCTTAATACGATATAAGAAGTACTTAAACAAAAAGAAATTAAGAATGCTGCAATCGCCCATTTCGCACGCTTGGGTTGCGTTTTCCAGTCGGGATAATACGCATCCTGCACGATTTGAATAACTGGAGTTGATCTGCTCACCTGTGCTTCAGCTAAAGCCAGCTCTTTTGAAATCACCCCAATAAAATCCCTTAATATCTGAATCTGGTTAAGTTTTATTTTTTCAAATAATAACTTTTCCAAACCCCAGTCAGTATTAATAAATACCGATTTTCTACTTGGCTGATAATCACTTTTATTTTTTTCTCTCAATGTGTTAAATTCATCCTGCAGTATTGATATTATATCCTTATATTTCTCATCAATCGAAATACCCGGCCCTAGTGATTTCCTGATCAATTTTTGATCAATTTTAAAAGTTTTTAGTTTACTTTCATAAGTTGAAAGTGCAGCCAGAGATATTTCTATTTGTTTTTCTATATTTATAACATTATTATTTTTATAAAAGCTAATCAGTTCTTTGTTAATGCTTTCCAGACTATCAATTAATTGCTGCTGTTTTTCCAATAAAAAATCTCTGTTTAATTCCTGACGTTCTTTTTGCAGTTTAATATATCGTTTATCTGCTTCCAAAACTATTGTTTTTACCAGTTTTACAGCCAAATCCCTATCTTCACCCTTATATCCACAATAAATTATTCCATTATTTGAAACTCCAATATTAAGATCCTTAACAAAACTTTTCAGAATAAGATCCATAGATTTTTTTTTATACAAACTATCTAATTTGAATCTTTTGATTGCCAACAACAGGTTTTCCCTTCCTTCAAGAATTTCTAAAAAAAGCTCAGCAGTCTCGTCCTGAAAGGGATCACCAAATAAACTGCTTAAATTCTTATTCATATCAGATAAAATATTGAATTTTGTACTGTTTGAATCATCAACCCGGACCCGTAACTCTGTGTAATATATTTTGGGAAATAAACACGCTATGCCAAAGCTTGCGACAGAAGCAAAAAATGTTATAAGGATTATAAATCTTTTGTTTTTTGCAATTAATATTAATACATCCATCAATTTCATAATTCAATTCCTGAAAACAAATAGTCCCTTTAGATTAAATTTTTCATAATTCAGCAATAAATATACTACCTAATCTTCTCTATTAAAAGAAGCCTCACACTAGTAATTGTAGAATCTTGTGTATTGATTCCTGTGGACACCCTATTCCACAGCCATACTATTTATTTTTCGTATTCTTTAAGAACTTTATATAATATTCGTTCCATTTTTAAGGCCGCTTTTTCCCAAGTGTAATCCTGTACTGTCTTATATCCCTCTTTTGCGATCTGGTCCCTCAACAAACTGTATTCTAATAATTTTTTTAATGCATTGTAAATACTTACCGGATCATTAGAATTAACTATTAACACATTTTTTCCATTATTAACAGACCTGATACACCCTACATTAGTAGCAACAACAGCACACCCGCAGGCCATTGCTTCCATTGGGGGTAACCCCCAGCCCTCCTGATGGCTTGGGAAAATGAATATTGTTGCTTTTTGATATAATGAAATCAGCTTTTCCACAGGTGGATTCTGTATATAATTAAACCCTGAATCAAGATATTCTGGCCTCTGATAAATACCGAATAATGTAACTTCAATATCAGAGTACTCCTTACTAATCATATTCAAGGCAGATATTCCATCCTTGCTTCCTTTTAATTCCTGTTCATGGTAAAGCATAAGTATGGAATTTTTAATTTCTTTTTTTTCCGGTGGAATAAACTTATCAAGCCTGATACCATTTACAATCTCTCCTGTAATTTCTCTATTAAATTTGTTTTTCATTAATTCTGAAAGCCATGGTGAAATTGTTATCAGTTTTAAAGGAAGTTCATAAGATTTGTTTATCAGATTCGTATTATCAAACCAGTTTTCATAGTCTTGAATAAAATAAAATTTTCTCCCCTTTCTAAGCGGCAATTTTGCAACATTAAATGCAGTTATCCATGTAGTTGCAACTGTTACATCGGCATTTTTTATAAAAAATTTATTAATAATCGGAACTGGTTTTACCGGGACATGTTCAAAATGCCAGGTTATTAAATTTTTTTTCTTTCTGAATACATTCCTGACCAGGAGAGTAATAAATATTTTAATTTTTCTTGACGATTTTAACTTCGGAGGCATCAAATTCCAATATGGGACCAATGGATAATAAATTTCCACATCGTGACCTAAAGCATTCAGTTTTCGATAATATTCCAGCACAACAATTATTCCACCTGTTTTGACAATAAAAGGCAAAATAAAATTTATTTTTAATTTCTTTTCCAAATTATTCCTTAAAATATTTACACATTTAAAGAATCAACAGGCTGTAAATCATATTTTTTAAATATATTCTGACTAATTTTCAATAAATCTTTATATGAAAATAATACAAAAAAGATTATATATATGGCCGTGTAAATAGCCAGACCCATAAATAATCTGAATATATTTACAGAAAAATAATCCGAGATTACATAAAGCAGGGCAGCAGGAATAACTGCGGGACTCCATGCCAAAAAAATCTCTTTTGATATATTGCAACTTATATATTTTTTGATTTCTATAAACAATAGAACCATTGATATATTAACAATTATATTAGAAATTCCGAAACCATATATTCCAATAAAAAAGATCAACAATCCTCCTATACCAAGTGTAATAATTGTCCATAACATAGTATGTTTCAAAATAACCTTGGGATAACCCAGTGCGTTTAACAAACTGGCACATACAAACATTGTAGGAATAGTTAAGTTAGCCGACCAAAGAAAATAAAACAATGGATTAATAATCATCCATTTACTGCCTACTATAAATCTGATAAATGGTTCATTCATGACAAGAATAAAAATTCCAAAAACTGCTGTAAATGCGTTACATAATCGTATACACATTTTAAAAAGGAATTTTAATTCATCCTCTTTATCCCTGGCTCTTGAAAATGCAGGCAAAAACAGTCTGCTCAATATTGAAATAAACAGTACCGGAAATGCTGCGATTGTTGAAGCCATATTAACTGTACCGGTTTGTGCTATACCCAATATTGCACCAATTATTACCGGAGAAATAGAATCTTTGGCCAAACCTATATAGATATTTAACTGATATGGGATTCCAAATTTAAGATGTTCTTTCAGAACTTTCAGATTCATTTTAAATTCAAACCTGAATGGTTTTATGACATTTACCAGTATGCTTCCAATCAGGGTACGAAGTAATAAGGCAACACAAAAACTATATGGGCCATAGTTTAGATATGACATTAAAACAGCCGTCCCGTTATATACTGCTGCCTGAATTATTTCTATTATCGTCAGCCATCCAAATTCGAGGTTTCTCTCGAGCCTTATTGTTGGAATCGTTTTAAACACAATAATTAAAATTGATAATGACAGAATATTAAAAAATACAGCATAATCCTGTGGCAATTTGTAAAGCTTGCACAACTGTGGGCCAATGAAAATAAGTGTAATGAAAATTATTGTACTTAATATACATTGTATAGTGAAAATAGTCGTTTCTTCTTCATATTCCGGTTTTGTTTTTTGCCTTATCAAGCTCGCTGCTAACCCGATATCTCCGAAATTTATAATAAAAGAAAGCAGATAAAAAAGGACTCCATAAAAACCATAATCTTTTACCGATAAAAATCTGGCCAGGAAAATAGATCCCATAAAATTCATGAACTGAACAAGCACCTGCCTTAAAAGCAAAAGCATTGATCCATGAACAGACCTGTAAGTAATTGAATTGGTTTTGTTTTTCATGAGTTAAAATATGTGAAGCACAAAAAAGGCTTTCTTACAAATCCTTACTGGTTTCTGATTTTAATATCTTTTTGCGATACAATATACATAATCACTTTCAATAACATTGTTGTTTATCATTTCTATTTCATTAATGATAAGTTTTTCCAGTATTGCACTTCCTTGTTTGTCTACTTCAAAATTTGAAGTGATTCCATTAAGTAAAGGGCTTATTATTGTGCCTCCGGTCTTTGCACAATAAACTATTTTCAAGTTTCGTTCTAGTATATTCATTATTTCGCTTGATCGCACAGCTTCTGATGGATCAACTTTTAAAAGATCTTTCATGTTTACATTAACTTCGCATTCTTTTACAATGCCGTTCCACCTTTTTCTATATTTTTTCGGTATTTCTAACAACAGTCCATTCACGATATCAAGTTGTTTTTCTGTAAACTGCAAATGGTTTGGACCTATGTATTCACGCATGATAAACAGTCCTTCTTTTTTTAATCCTTTTTGTATCTGTTCAAATAAGTTTTCGAGGTTTTTAACGTGATGAACTGTCCCCTGAGCAAATATTAAATCATATTCATCTTCATTTAAAACTATGTTGTTAAGATCAGAAACAATATATTCAATTTGGTTCAATCCTCTTTTTTGAGCTTCCAACCTTTGACGGGCTATCAATTTGGCAGCTATATCTATCACTTTAAAGTATGAAAACTGGCCTGTTTCACAAAAAGCCATTTCAGGTTTTACAATTTCAGAACACCCGATACAAAGACCGGTCAGACGTTCTCTATTTTTCAAACTGTTGTTTAAATAATCTATTGAAAATGACACATGATCTTTCTCCTCACTCCCGGTCATCATTTTCTTTTGATATTTATCAACCAGATCGGACATTTCCCAGTAAAATTTAAATCCCCCTGATCCATACCATGCAGCAGTATCCCAATGTTCTGAAGAATAACCAAAAACATGTAATTTCATTTTGATCTTTTCAATAATTTTCATTATAAACACGACAAAAAACATTTTTACCCTATATAATAAAAATCTCATCGTTCTCTCCATTATTTCTTTTTGAGTATTGGGAAAATGTAATCATCTCCAGGATTTTTCTCCATGTTTTTTACTGAATTGCCCTATAAGAGGATATATGTACCGGTATGTAAACAATTTGAGAAAATATCTGGAAACAAAAAAGGTTTTACCATTATGGGAAAACGCCTCTCTTGCTTGTTTTATCAGCATTCGATGCAATTCATTAAAAGCCCTTATCCCATTTAACGAAAATCCGGTCAGAATTGATTGAACAGGTGTATTTGGATTATCTTTTACAGGTCCAATTGCATTTGAGGAATGCTTTCTGTATTTGATTAACGGTTCTTCTATAAACCCAACTATTCCATTTATTGAAGCATTTATCAACAGCCACCAATCATGCATTATCGCTCCAGATCCTATAGGCAGAGATTCCTTCAACAATTCCCTGTTAAACATCATTGAGCATCCTGGAGCAGCATTTTTAAAACACAGATAATAAATATCATCAAGTAAATTAAGATTAAAACGATGATTTTTTAAAAAGGATTTATTAATAATCTGTCCGGATTCATCTATAATTTCGAGATCTGAAAAAACCATGAGTGGAATTTTCCCATGCTTTTTTTCAAGCATGTTAATATATTTAAGCTTCTCATATATTTTGTTTTTCATCCATATATCATCCTGATCGCATAACATTATTGTTTCTGCTTCAACTTTCCTAAGCAAATAAGCGAAAGCTCTAAGTGCCCCCCTGTTTTCCTTTAACTCATTTTCCACTCTAATAATATCAAGCCGATCTCTATAACTATCAACAATCTGAGCAGATTTATCAGAAGATCCATCATCATAAGTAATTAATTTGAATTTTTTGTACGTTTGGGATACCAGTGAATCCATTAACTCATTTAAATATTTTTCACCATTAAATGTGGGTAAAAGTATCTCTATGTAATCCATACTATTTTGCTACTTTCTTAAACCCTTGTCTTACCTGAACAAGATGTTTCTATTAAACCATTTACTTTAATTTGATTTTTTTATTCTGTATACATGATTCATTATTGCACCATCATCGGATATAGTGATTTAAGCAGCTTTCTTCTCATTAAGATGATGACACCATCTAAAACCGGATATGTTGTATGGCATTCGGAACATAAAAAAGAATCCTCGGCTTTTACAATTGCAGACTCCCGGTTCCTATGATTACATTCCGGACAAATCAAAACCTCCTCAACAGTTTTATACGATACAGACAAGTTACCTTCTTTTTTGCATATTCCACTTTTGGAGAATACTGTGAATTTCTTCACAATTAAACTCACCTTCTATAGTTTCTACTCCATTGATTTGTTGATTCACAAGTTTTTTCAGAAATGTAATTTCTCCTAACTTATTTTCTTCACTTTGCTCATTTTTCTGTCCCAAATTGTACATCCTGTTCATAAATTATTATTTTTATATTCCTTTATTTTTCGGAGAAAAATTGTCGTTACCACTCGTTTCTGTTATAATTCTAAACTGGAATGGTAAAAATCATATAGTAGAATGCCTCTCCAGCGTTACTGCTTCAACCTATTCAAACCTTGAAATTATTGTAGTTGATAACAATTCGACGGATAATTCATTAGATCTGATCCAAGGTTTTAAAAATATATCACTGATACGCAATCCACATAATATTGGCTTCTGTGCGGGTAACAATAAAGGTTTTGCTTACGCAAAAGGAAAATATATCGTAACGCTGAACAATGATACGGCAGTAAACCCACACTGGCTGGAAAAACCTGTTGAGCTACTTGAAAGAGATAACTCTATTGGAATCATAAGCTGCCGACAAATGGACTATTTTAACCATAACAAGATTAATGGCTTATTTCATTATGCTGATAAACACCTCTCATTTAGTTCTTTTGGTTTTGGTGAATTGATCCAGGACAAGCATTTAAAATCAGGCTTAGTTATTGGGGCTAACGGTGCATCATCAATTTTCAGAAAAACACTAATTAATTCCATTGGCGGTTTTGATGAGCGTTTTTTTGCATACCACGAAGATTGTGACATATCAATGCGTGCTTTTTTATCCGGATGGAAATGTTTATATGTACCAGAAGCAGTCATATTTCACAAAGAAGGTTCCAGCTTAAAAAAGAAAAATAAAATTTTCCGCTATTATCTTGAACGCAACCGTATATGGTTTCTATATAAATATTTTCCACTTTCCTTTTTATTGAAACACCTGCTTAATCTGGTTTTCTGGGAATTGAGAGTTTTCAGAACCATGGTTTTAAAGGAACATACAATAAAACTGTATTTTTATGCGAAAAAAGATGCCCTTGGAGGATTATCAATACTTAAAAGGGAAAGGCAAAAATATATCACTCTCTTTAAAAACAAAAGCGTTGAATTTAATAAATTTATGATTAACAAAAAACTACCTTACACCTAATTTCAGGCTGTGCCTAAATATCCACATGATTTTTCACCTATATTAATTACAATGAAATTGTTATCTCGGGTAAAAAGAGATATCTTTAGTAAACAATCCTTTAATTAGATTTAATGTTGTATTAAGAAGAATCTATATACAATTAATAGATTTCAATAAAAGTCTGGCCGTCTTTGGCCATGAAAACTTTGATAAAATCTTTTGAGAAATTTGACAGTCAAATTTATATGTTTGCAGTTTTAAAATTTTATCTGCAATATCCTCAGGATTTCTAGGATCACAATACAATACCGATCCCCCTGCAATTTCTTCCATTACAGTATATTTAGAGGTAATAACCGGACAATCCATCATCAAAGCTTCCAGAACCGGAAGACCAAATCCTTCATATAAAGAAGGATAAACAAATGCTTTACAAGATAAGTACTCATTTTTTAATTGCTGCTCTGTAAGATACCCCAAAATCTTAACATTGTTTTTTACTGAACAGTTTTCAAGGTATTTAAAAATCTCCCTGTTTTTCCAACCCGCCGGACCACCTATATGTAACCTTACCTCTTTATTCTTTAATGCTACAATCTCCATAGCCCTGATGAGGTTTTTCAGATTTTTTCGAGGTTCTAAATTTCCAACAAAAAAAAGATGTTCTCCCCTTTTTATTGATTTTTGATTCGATGTTTTCCACTGGGGACGACCACAATATATAGTGTCTATATCTTTTTTTAAATCGGGAAATTGAGTTTGGATATCTTTTTTTATAAAATTAGAAATAGTAGTTACTCTTTTTACCTTTTTCAATGATGCAGGTATCAATATCTTCAAAATTACCAAATTAGGTAAAAACAAAGTTTCAGGATAATGAATAAAAGTTAAATCATAGATTGTATTTATTATTTTAATTTTGTCCATTCCGAATATCGGGCATATTTGCCGAGGAGACCAGAAAACATCAATGCCAAATTTTCTACAATATTTTGGCACTTTCAATTGCAGCCAAAACGATCCGGGCAGCTTCGATGGAATACATACTTTTCTCCATTTGCCGTTAAAGATTTTAAAATCAGTCGGATTTTTTTCAAATAAAAAATAGGTGTTTTCTTTATCTATCTGCTGTAATGCATTTACTGTACCGGATATAAAACGACCAATCCCTGTCTGTTTATCAGAAAGAACACTGATATCAATACCTATATGCAATAATATTCTCCAATACTGAAAATATAAACCTGTCTGAATTTATTTTAAAAGCAATTTGTTTTATATACTTCAATAGTCTTTTCTGCGCACCTCTCCCATGAAAATCTCTTGACATTTTCATAACCGTTTTTTATCAATTTTCCCCTGATTGATTGTTCGGTTACCCTTTTTAAACATCTGCAAATATCATCAGGTTTATATGGATCAAAGTACAATGCCGCATCAGCAGCTATCTCTGGAAAACATGAAGTGTTTGAACAACAAACCGGACACCCATAAGACATTGCTTCAATAATTGGTAATCCAAATCCCTCATGAAATGAAGGCAAAATTAAACTAATTGAATTTTTATATAACGTCGCTAATACACTATCACTGACATAACCGGTAAATATCACCGAATTTTCAATACAATGTGATCTGATTATTTCAGGAATTTTCTGATAACCCCATCCTTTTTTACCGACAATAACAAGCTCGTACTTTTTACCTAATGGTGCAAATCCTTTCAATAATCCCTCAATGTTTTTCCCTGGTTCAATTGTACCAACAAATAAAAAATATTGGCTTTTTATTCCAATGTTTGTCAATTTTTTAACTGGTTCAGATTTTGTATATCCCTCGTAAATAACCGAAATTTTTTCAATACCAGGATCGTATTTTTTCAGGATATCCAATTTTGTCTCATTTGACACAGTTATAATATGTTCAGATATCTTAATTGATTTCCTGACAAATATTTGTAAATAAATATTTTTTGTAAAAGAGAATCGCTTGGGATCATGGATAAAATAGATGTCATGAACAGTTACAATATTTCTTTTCCCCAAGATAAGAGGTGCTACATTACCAACAGAATGTAGTTTTTTAATATTATAAGAAATGAATAATACCGGGATTACAAATTGTTCAATAATAATCCGAAATGCCAGGTTTTTTATTGGTAAACCAATAAACCTTAGATTATTAAATTGACTGAAATCTGATTTGTATCTGGAAGGTATGAAAACTATAATTTTTTTTGCCAGTTTTTTGTTGTATTGATTCAATAAATTGTATAAATAGATACTTATTCCTGCTTTATGTCCGGTATAACATAATGCATTAATTCCTATGCAGCTCATTGATTGTTCAAATCCCTTTGATTTAACCCCGTTTTCAGCATACTCAATTTATAAAATCAATTCTTTTTTTTAATTAAAATTAGTCAAATTGTTTTCAGGAAAAAGATACCGGGTTTGTGTAGCAAGCACAATACTGATTCATTCCTTTTACATAACCTGTATTTTCTATAGATTGCTATATTTCAGAATAAATTTTTTCAGCAGCTATACCAGGATCTTTTGCTCCGCTTATCGGCCTTCCAATAACCAGAATTGTAGCTCCCCTTTCAATAGCTTCACGTGGTGTAGCAATACGCATCTGATCTCCAGCACCCGACCCCAAAGGGCGAATTCCTGGCGTTATTACCTCAAAATTTTGTGGAAAACTTTGTCTGATTTCCATTAAATCAGCCGCAGAACAAACTACACCATTCAATCCAGCTTCAAGTGCCATAGATAAAAGATGGCTAATGTATTGTGAAACTCCGGTGTTAACACACAACTCTTCTTTCAAAGACTCACCACTCAAACTGGTCAGTAATGTTACCCCAATAATTTTTGGCTTTTTACCTCCGGAAAATGAACCTGCAGCATCAACTGCAGCTTCCATCATCTTCACTCCACCCTGGGTATGAATAGTCAAATAGTCCACCCCAAGCTCACATGCAGATAATACAGCTTTCGCTACAGTATTGGGTATATCATGAAATTTTAAATCAAGAAATATCTGCCGATCCGTATCACGAATAAGATCCAGTATTGATGGACCAAAACGGGTGAACTGTTCAAGACCAATTTTATAAATACCAACCCACTCAGATGTCTGTTGGATCAAATCTGCTATCTGATCTCTGGATGTTACATTATCCAATGCAAGTGCAATATGATCGCGTCTTGTTTTTCTCATTCTCTAAAAATGGTTTATTTCTGTCTATAAGACAACTAACTGTACCACCCGAAACAGTTTTTCAGCCAAAATTGTACTCTTTCAACAAATTTTACTGTTCAGATACTTTCATAACATTGATGACCAGTTGTATTTTTCATTTTTTTTGAATATAAAGGAGAAATACAATATGGATACATGCCCCTGCGGATCCAAACTTCCTTTCTCAACATGCTGTGAACCAATCATAACAGAAAAAAAGCCCGCTGAAACCGCCGAACAACTTATGAGATCCCGTTATACAGCATACGTTAAAGGTGCTGTTGATTTTATTTTAAATTCTACACTTGAAGAAAAAAGGAAAGAGTGTGATGAAAAAGCTATAAGAAACTGGTCAGAAAACTCTGTCTGGCATAAACTTGATATCATCAGTACCGAAAAAGGTACTTCAGACGATACAGAAGGTGTTGTTGAATTTGAAGCGGTTTTTACTGAATCCGGAATTAAAAAAAATCTCCATGAAAAAGCTGTGTTTAAAAAAATTGATGGTTACTGGTTCTACATTGATGGTGAAATTCAAAAACCAAAACCATTTATCAGAACCGATGCAAAAATTTCAAGAAACGATCCATGCATTTGTGGCAGCGGGAAGAAATACAAAAAATGTTGTGGTGCAGAATAATCTGCACTACTTTAAATACTTAAAATCCTGTGCCGAAAATAACCGGCCCGAAGGTCCATTATCCTCAAGAAGTGCAGGAACTAATGCTCCTGGAATAACTGTCTCAACATCAAACATCCCGTTTGGACCACCGAGATCCGTTCGTAACCATCCAGGATCAAGATAATTAACCAGCACATTTGTACCCTTTAATTCAAACGCCAAATCCTGAGAATATTTGTCTATGGATGCTTTTGAAACACTGTAAGGAGAGAGCTGCGGAACATCTTTTATCCCTGAAGTAAGATTGATTATCCGCCCAAATCCACGCTTTTTCATTTTTGCAGCGAAGGTATTGCATAAAGTAACAACCGAAAAGAAATTAATTTGAAACGTTTCAAGCCACTCCTTATTGCTAATCTCCCATATCGGTTTCCATTTGTTTTGAATTGCTGCATTGTTGTAAAGTATGTCTACTGAGCCCGGACCTTTATGGACTCCCTCTATTATCGAATCAACACCATTAACTGTCGATAATTCACCATAAACAACATGAGTTTTTATACCATATTTTTCCAGCTCCTTAAGCGTCTCATCCAAATGTGAGATTTCTCTCCCATGTACAATTATATTACATTTCAGAGCTGCCAACCCTAATGCTATCTGCTGCCCGATTCCTCTGCTCGAACCGGTTACAAGAGCCCATCTGTTCTCAAGAGATATCATTTTTCCCCCAATACTTGTTAAATCTACTCAAATCTTAATTCGGATTTTGGTTCTTTGTCTAAAAGTTAAAAGATAGTCCGTCCCAAAATTCAAAAACAATATAATTCCATTCTGAATCAATCCCTGGAATAACAATATTAATAAAATTAAACACCCCTTTTAATTCCTTTATTTTGTGTTATCATAAACTTTTTCGTTGATCATAATGGATCACATCTTGCGTATATTTTCAGTCAGTAATTTAATTTTGATTTAATTCAGCATCAACAAAACAAATTTGATATAATTTACCAGATCCTGATAACTCATATTGAAAACAGTTTTGAAAAATTCTACACAAATTAATACCTTGATAATATCAATCTTTAAAACTAATTTGCTTAAACTGCTGAATCTCAGCAAACAATTGAACTGTTTTTTTATTTGAAAGACATCAATGGCAGTATCTTTTGAAGGAGAGCCTGATGAGCGATTCAACCTATTATTATGGAACCGATCTGGATCTTTCTGAACCAATTTCTTTAAAAGCCGGCCCTCTTTCTCTTTTATACCATGATGGAATGATACGATCAATCCGATTCGGTGAACATGAAATTGTAAAACGAATCTATATGGCTCTTCGAGACCAGTTCTGGAATACTATAAACCCAATAATTTCCGATACATTTGTCGATATTAAAAAATCTTCGTTTCAAATATCCTTCAAATCTGAACATCATAAAGATGATATAAATTTTTCGTGGGAAGGAAAAATTAAGGGGAACGATGATGGTAGTATCGTATTTTCAATGAAAGGAAAAGCTCAATCTACATTTAAACGCAACAGAATCGGTTTTTGCATTCTTCATCCTATAGATACCTGTGCAGGCCGTGCATGCACTATTGAGACAACTGATGAAACTCTTCATGAAGAAACATTTCCCATATTTATTAATCCATGGCAGATATTCAAAAATGTAAGCTCCATATCTTATCCGGCAAGTCCTCCAGGAAGAGTAACAATTTCATTTACAGGTGACACTTTCGAAACTGAAGACCAACGAAACTGGACCGACGCTTCATACAAAACCTATTCTACCCCACTATCAATACCCATCCCCGTTACAGTTAAAAATGGAACCGAAATTTTTCAGTCCGTTACACTAAAAACTGACACGGTTCAAGTACCAGATATTTATGTCCCAAAACCTCTCGAAATTCATATCCCACCCAGAAACAAGTATCAACACTACGTTCCAGATGTGGGAACCATGCTTCGTGAAAACCATACCCTTAATCCGAAATCATTGGAACTGCTCAACACCCTCTCTCTTTCTCATATTCGTGTAAATATCGATCTTGATGATGAAAACGTGGTAAAAAAAATGGAAAGTGCAGCCAGTATCTGCACACATCTGGCTTTACCATCAGAATTAGCTCTCTATTTCACCTCTTCCGATGAATCTGAACTTAAATTACTCAAACAACTGCTTAATACAACTCAAATTCCGGTTCGCCGTTTTCTTATTTACAGAAAAGGTTTTCCCGTAACTCCCGCAGAAACAATTATCAATGCAGCTACTATATTGAAATCACACTCTCCTGTTTCAATGATCTGCTCAGGTACAGATCATTATTTTGTAGAGATTAACAGAAATCATCCTCCATCCAGTCTGCTTGATATGATCTGCTTTTCAGCCACACCGCAGGTACACACATTTGATAATGCTGCATTAATGGAAAATTTACCCGGTTTTTCTGAAACACTTAAGTCGTTGGCACTATTTCAAGATAAAGCTCTTTGTGCCATCACACCTGTTACGTTACGTCCAAGAAAACGTCCTGATAAACCTCAAAAATTTAATGGTTACGATCCAAGGCAAAAAGGTTTGTTCTGCGCTGCATGGACCCTGGGATGCCTTATATACTGTATCAAGGGAGGTGTTTCGAGCCTTACGTTTTTTGAAACCACAGGAGACGGTGGCCTTATGCCTGCTGATGGGAAATCTGTTTTTCCGGTTTATCATGTCCTGGCAAATTTTCGTGAGATGAACAATGCATTCGCTCAAATCTGCATCTCTTCAGATCCATCCCGGCTTGCCTGTGTAGTGCTTTACAAAGGCATTTCAATGCTTATGCTGCTGGCTAATCTCACAGATACACCTCAACATGTAACCATTTTCAATTTACCAGGATCAATCAACATTGTCAATCTTGATGAAAACAGTTTTGATGAAGCCGTCGAATTTCCTCTACAGTGGAGATGTAAAAAGGGTGAAACACGTAATGTTAACGGTCCGTTTCATGTCATAGACATATTGCCATACGGAATTACCCGGATTGAAGCCTTTACAACAGAACAGTGATTTCCTGTTGTTTTTACATTACACAAAAAACTGTAGTCAGGTGTATTTTTTTAAATTTGCAAAATACCAAAACGAATAACGCACTCACTGGCCATCTTTCCGGAACTCGTTTGACTCGGTAACAAGAGATTTTGTCAAACGGAAAATGCTTCTGTTCTTAATTTTTCAAGATCTGAACCACTTGGGATTTGAAATGCCTGTAATCCAAATTCAGGTAAAATTGCCAGAAGATGATCAAAAATATCTGCCTGAATCCCTTCGTATACCGCCCACCTTACATCATTTGTAAATACATAAATTTCCAGTGGAAGCCCATTGGTAGATGGATCCAACTGCCTGATCAGAAAAGTAAGTTCCTGATGAATTCCGGAATGATTATGTAAATATGATTCGCAATAAGCCCTGAATGTACCCACATTTGTCAGATGACGTCCATTCACAGGTATACTTAGTTCCGAGCTGCTGTACAATGAAGAGTTTGTTTTATTGATCTCTTCCTGTTTTCTTTTCAAATAATCCTTAAGAAGCCTGATTTTCATCAGTCTTTCAATCTCGTCCGGTTTTAAAAACCGGATAGTTCTGATATCAATCAAAATCGACCTCTTGATTCGTCGTCCACCTGTCTCACTCATTCCTCTCCAGTTTTTAAATGAAGAAGAAACCAGTTCGTATGCTGGAATGGAAGTAATGGTTTTGTCCCAGTTCCGAACCCTTACAGTTGTCAAGGAAAGGTCTATCACATCACCATCCGCTGCATGTTTCGGAATTTCTACCCAATCGCCTTTTCTGACAAGATCCATTGTCGTTAACTGTACGCCGGCTACAAAACCAAGAATCGAATCTTTGAATACAAGCATCAAAATTGCTGTAAATGCTCCCAAACCAGAGATAAAAACAAGCGGGCTCTTTCCTGCTATCTGACTGATTACCAATATCAAGGATAGCAATAATACGGTTATCTTGATTGCCTGAACAAAGCCTCTGATACTTATCCTTTTCGAAATCTCATTTTCTTCAAAAACATCCTGAACCACATTCAGCAATGCTGCAAA
>Ga0123335_1003793_pt1 | contig 20493 bp, 15 predicted proteins | sample BiotimSIPDNA_2_FD_89707 | JGI IMG/M metagenome (GOLD analysis project Ga0123335, IMG submission 89707) | Anaerobic biogas reactor microbial communites from Washington, USA - Biogas_R2 time_0 SIP DNA | ecosystem: Engineered > Bioreactor > Anaerobic > Unclassified | place: Washington, USA...
AACAACTTGCAGGCAGCGGCAAATCTCCATGCCGAAGATGAGTTTCAGGTCACTTTGCACGGCAAGCAGTACCGCTTGCCGCCAGATGGCTTTGCCGTGTACCTCCCAAGCAGCTGCGAGTCGTACTCCATCATCCAGGATGGACGCCGCCATGACTTCATGTGGACGGAAAAACTGGAGTATTCCGACGGCCTAAACAAGACAGCGGCAGTTATAGGCACGCAAGCGTACATCTTGCGAAAAACAGAAGAGCAGTTGACGCTCATCCCTGCGCCGTTCATGCAGGCAGAAAAAGTACACCTAGACCTGGAAAAAATCCCAATCTGGGCTAATGTTAATCAAGCCGAAATCAAAGCCTGCGACCTCGACGGCAATGTCATCGCAAACGAAAAACAGGAAATCATTGGCCGGAAAATCACTGTCAACAGCGATGGCAAAGCCTTCATGTTCAAAATAACCCGCTGAAGCAAAGCCGAAATCATTAGAATCAGCTGAACCGCCAAGACGCCAAGGACGCCAAGAAAGGAGGCCTGAAGCAGACCTTGTTGCGATAAAATGTATCTGTTTGCGCCGTAGGCACTTAACCATGCTCAACCCTAGGCTTCAACCTGGGGATTCAAAGGAAACTGACAATGGACAAATTGAAATTAGGCGCCATGCTCAGACTTGGCACATTTGAACCGTCTTACTTAGAGATTCTGCAAGAAATCGGCATACGCGAAAGCCAAATTTGCCGCGTCACCGAGAAATATCTGCATGGCGAATCCGGCATGCAAGAGAGCGCCGAACTCATGCAGCGCTTAAAGCAAACCCAGCTGCCGCCCACCAGCATCTTCGTCGCCGCGCCAGGCGGCATCATAGACCCAAAATGCCGCTGCCAAAACATGGTCAATATTTGTCGACAGCTCAACTGGGCTGCCAGGCGCGGCATCAAGTACGCCGTTTGCCATGTCGGCGACCTGCCCAAGAAAGAAGGCGCCGAATTCGACCAATTCATCGTTGAACTACAACAGCTGGCCAGGATGGCCGAGGAAAATCAACAGCTGTTCCTCTTCGAAACCGGCTCCATTGACGGAGATACACTCTTGAAAATTTTCAGTGCTGCCGACAGCCCAGCCCTGGGACTGAACCTGGACCCGGGCAACGTATTGATCTATAATCTGCCCGAAAGCCCACGGGAATTATATCAGAAGCTGGGAGCATGGGTCAAAGCACTGCACTGCAAAGATGCAAGAAGGCCAAAAGACAGCGAAAAATTCGGCCGCGAAACTGTCCTGGGCGAAGGCGAAGGCGACTTTGTCAAGCTCTTTCAAAAAATCCTTCGGGACGGATTCCGGGGCCCCATAGTTATTGAGCGCGAAATTCCCATTGGCCCGGAGCAATTCAAAGACCTGAAAAACGCCGTGGAACTGCTGCAAAAACTCGCCAAGGAAAACTGAACCCGATAACAGAAGCCACCTATTGCGAGCCTACCGCTTAGGCTTGATGACTAAAAACTAAAAAAGGAACCTGGCCATGATTCGCTACGCCATTGTTGGAGCCGGCCGCATGGGTAACGCCCATGCCAACAATTTGTCCTGCATTGAAAATGCGCAGCTCGCCGGTGCGTATGACATCCTGCCGGAACGCAGCCGTGAATTGGCGCAAAAACACAACGCCACCCCCTGCTCCAGCCTGGATGAACTGCTGGCATTGCCGAACCTGGACTGTCTTATCGTCACCACACCAACATACGCCCATGCCGAAGCAGTGCAAGCCGCTTACCAGGCAAAGATAGGTATTTTCTGCGAAAAACCGCTATGCCGCACCCAGGATGACGCCGACCGGCTGCTTGCCATGCTGAAGGGATACCAAAAGCTTTTTGCCGTGGGCTTCGTGCGTCGTTATATGTGCAAGGTCCTCAAGGCAAAACAGATGCTCGACTCGAACACCCTGGGACGCATACTTTACTGCAATGTCGATCTGCCGCATGGCAAATATAAACGCATGCCAGGCGATTGGTTTGCAGACTTCGAACTCTGCGGCGGCGCTATCTTGGACATGTTGGCGCACCACGTCGATCTATGCAATTGGTTCTTTGGCCAGCCGGTGAAGGTCTATGCATCAAGTCTATTGCTTGATTCCAAGCTGCCGTTGCCCGCCGATTACGTGGCCTCCATAGTCAACTACGACAGCGGTGTCATCTGCAACCTGATGTCGTCCTGGCAACGCGTCGGCCGCAGCGGCGAAATGATGGAAATCAACGGCGAAAAAGGAGTTCTGATTATTGACGGCAGCGATCTGCTCACCTATTACGATCAGCAGGGCAATCTGCAGAAAATCGATGCTGCTGCTGAGTTTCCTGCGCCCAAGGTGGCCGGTCACGGCGTGGACAATGTTAATGCCGCTTCCGGGTTCTTCCGGCAGTCTCTGAGCCTGACCTCAGCACTGGCCGGAGAAAAATCACCTCTGCCCGGCATCAAGGAGGCCTACGACAGCCTCAAGGTCGGCTTGGCCATGATAGAATCAGCCCAAACCGGTAACGTCGTCTCATTCTAAAATTAGCGGCGAGGGGCGAGGGGGCGAATGCTGAATGCTGAATGCTGAATGCTGAATGTTGAATGCTGAGGCGCATTTCATAATTCATAATTCATAATTCATAATTCATAATTCGTTAGAGGCGAGCGGCGAGGGGGAATTCCGGCACTGAAGTGCCGGCACTGGACGGAAGCGAGCAGCGAGGGATTCTACCACATCCACGCTGTCCACTACGTCCACGCTGTCCACCCCACTTTGCGCCGTAGGCGCTTAACCATGCTTAACCCCAGGCTTTAGCCTGGGGATAGGCAGCCCTCCTGCCTGGTGCCCTGTAAGGGCACTACCTGGCGCCTACCAGCACAACCACCGCGCCAAGCCCCTCTTTCTATCACAAAATTTAGCCCATCAACCACAAATCAGCAAGGTAAAGCCATGATGTCACACCGGGTATTTTTTCTTTTCGCATACATGTCTGCACTTCTCAGCCTGCATGCTGCTGACTTTACCGTCTCTGCCAATATCGCTGGCCGACAAGTAAAAGAAGACAGCTATCAATTTACTTTTTCTGCCACTGAGGCCAACACCTGGATAAAATTCCAATTGCCGGCGAATTGTGCCTGGAGCGCAGGACAGACCGAGCTGAGCATCACTCTGCTTAAACCAGACGCTGTGACATTCCGCTTTGCAGTCAAGGCCATGGAGCCAGACAACGCCCTGGCTGAATCCGACTTTACTAGCCTGGAACTAAAAAAATCAGAAGCTCACAGGCTCAGCTACGCGCAGGCAGGCGACAAAGCGCCGCAACAGCTATGTATTCTTAGTGACGAGGCGATAAAAACGCCATTCACCATAGAAATCAGTCAGATTAAGGTCGGCGACACGCAGATTCAATCTTCCATGGCTTGGGTGCAAAATGCCCCTGTCACCGTTTTGCCGCCCGTGCTTTTCAAAGGCAAGCCATTTTTTCCGCTTGGGGCGTATGATTATTGGCCTATCGGCGGCGCTCACAAGGCACGCATAGACCCAGAGTTCCTGGCAGCCGGCGGCAATATCACCGACTTTGGCAACCTGGCTATGCCTGATTGGTCGGGATATGAAAAATATGCGCAACCAACCATCTTTGCAAACCTTGAAAAAGTCAAAGACGATCCGCAGTTCGAGAATGTGGCCTTGCTGATCGGACTGGGCATGGATTTGATTATGGATAATGCTGAAGACACCAGCGGAAAACCAGGGCATGGTGCCTATATGATTCCAGCAACCGGCGAAGCCTTGGCAGCAAGACGCAAAGTGTTAACCGAGGCAGTGCAAAAAATAAGCGCGTATGAAAATGTTATCGGCTACACCATGGACGAGCCAGAGAATCTGATATGGCCATATTATTCGGCGCAGCGCAAAAAAGAATGGGAATTATACAAGGATCAGGACTTGGCTACCTGCATGCTGGAATGGATCAACTCTTGGACCAAGCCGATTATTCGCGAGCATCACTCTGGCGCGCAACTGATGCCCATCATCGCCTGGTGGACGACCTACAAGCAAACAGCAGATATGTATGATGTCTTAATCGCCAATACATATCCCGGAAAAACTACCAGCAACGCCGAGTTTGAAGCTAATTTATTTACGGTGTCCTACGATGCCGCCATGCAGGTGGCAGCGGTGCGCGCCAATGGCGGCGGCCGCAGCGCCATCTTTATGCCGCCTATGTTTGATATTTGGAGCGACAATACACCGCAATATACAATCAACGAGCAGCTTTACGTCATGTTCGCTCCCATTGCGCAGGGAGTCATGGGCATACACGGCTGGCGCTTGCAGCGGTGCAGCGCCGCCTATCGCAAATTCGTGATTTATCCGGCCATGAAAGAAGTCAGCCTCTTGTCGGAATTTTTCCTGGGCGAGTGGCATAATGAGCTGCTGGCCAGTGATCACGATGATGCCACGGTTGAATATCTGTTGAAATTCAAGGAACGTGAACGCTTGGTAGAAGGGCAGGAAGATGCTGAAAGCAAAAAGGCGCTGGCCCTGGTGCCTGACGTGAGCCACTGCCTGCGTCGTCATGCGGACGGACGCTATCTCATGCTGATCGTCAATAACCGACGCGAGTTTTTGCCGGAAGTCAGGTTCAAATGCTGGCTTGATGGGTTGCCGCGTCACATGACTTGCAATATCAATCGCAGCCGCACGGTCTGGCTCAAGAACGGCGAGTTCAAAACTGGCCTCAAGCCCTTTGAAGTGCTTGCCTTTGTCTTCAATGCCAAATGAGTGCGGGCATGGAGGCAAAGAGGCCTTTTATAACCAGTCATCCATTGACGAAGCTCATTCCCAGCATGTTTTCAGCGCATGAATCCAGTTGCGATCCGATTGCCTTGTCGAAGCACGTTGCGGTAATCCGTTGATGAAACAAGAGTAGCAGATTAGCTGACACACTATAACAAATCCTTGCTTGAACTATGAAGAACCCATCTAGATTTTTGGCTTTGTTTCCGCTTTTTCTCGGTTGTCTCCTTGGTTTTGCCGACGACGGCATTCCTGTTTTGCGCGGACCATTTCGCGGCGATGGCTTGGCGTTTTTCTTTGTGCATCCTGGCGGACCGTTGAAGCTTGATGTTACGGTACATCCTGATGGGCAGGCCAAGTTTCCGAAGGCGCTGGTCAGGTTCTTCGATTCCTCCGAAAAGCTGGTTGGCTGGAATTACGATCCTTTGGTTCCAGGCAAGCCGGCGACCTTTTCACAAACCTATGCCGAGCAGTCTCCTGCAGGGGTTTACCAGGTGAGGACAAGCTTGGTGGAGGCGACCTGCGACGTTGCCGCGACGCCTGCCCGATCCTTTGCGGTAATGCCCTCTCGATGCAGACTGGTCGCAACCGACAAAGACCAGTTCAAGGAAGCTTACCTCGTGGTGACGGAGAATGCACCGGACAAGGTTTACCTCAAGCACGCCTTTGGTACATGGAAGCTATGGACGCCTGACGGGAAGCTGTTGCTTGAAAACATGGAAACCGGTCATTTGAGCAAGGAATTGGAAACATCGGAGCTTCGCGGCAAGATCCTGAAGCTGTCGATGTTTGCCGGCTCTCCGAACCAGAGCTATATTGCCGCCAGCCAAATGCCGCTGTTTCTGTCTCCGAGCGAATCCTGTGCGCAAGCCGTCGGTTCGTCGTTGAACAAGGCGTCCGACGGATCATTGCATCCCTTTCCGTACCAGTGCCGTATCAAGGACTTCGTATCGTCGTTGAAGCGCGATGATCTTGAAGTCGAGATTGTTCCCATGAGGAGCCTGAAGTCCGAATGGGAGCGCGAGCCTAACGCCCGTGCGCTGATCGACCAGGCATTTCGGTACGTCAACCCGATACTGTCCCGTCAGGTCATCGATCCTGGCCATCCTGATTTCGGGAAGGTTCCCGGCAACAACTTCGTCGCCCTTGCGCGGATTGCGTCATTGAATCGTCCGATCAATCCCTACTACCGGAATCCCGCCATCATCAATCGTGCCTTGTTGGGCTTGTTTGCCAAATACCTGACGTTCCACGAGAACGAGACGGTTCAGAATGACGAGAACAACTACAACGGAACCGATGCGTTATTTTGTGCATTCGAGATTTCACAGGCCGTTTCGTTTTTGGTTCCCGTGCTTGACGACGAGATGCGCGACTTGGCGATTGAAGGCATCCAGCGTCTGGCCGATCGTTTTCCGTTCTACCACGTGTCTTGCGAAAACCAATCGAGTCATTGGTTGATGACATTCCAGTTCCTTGAAGAAGTCGCGCCAAAATTCGGCGACTACGCACGACTCGCCCGGGACTATGCCGTGAACCTGACGGATCCGGAACGCAACATCTATATGAAAACAGGATACCAACGGGAAGCAAACGGACCGGATGCCACCTACCAGGGGCTGACCAACTGCATCCAGGCGCTCTACTACCGGAAAACCCAAGACCAGGTCATCCTGGATGGATTGAAGAAGATCATTGGCCTGATGAACCACAGCGTCGCACCCGAACCCGATGGAGGCAGGATAATCGGTTCAAGCGGTTTTGCCCACAGGACTGGGGACATGGGGTCAGCGCCAATATCATGGCGGAACCATGTTGCTTAAGGGCGTGCTGCCCGAGGCGGCTGTTTGGCATCGGAAGCCCGATGAGCCTGCAGTCGTGGACGACAAGTCGCTGACAGAGCCAACGGATGCCGCCCTGGACAAGTACCCCCAGTGGTTCAATTACCCCTTCGATCCCTGGACAAGCTACTATTACGGCTACGAATATCCGTCCGAATCACTGCAGGATGGTTGCTTCCCCGCAGAGGAAAACGATACGTTCTGGAGAAGCTTCAACGATGAATTCGTGGCGGTGAAAACAAAAGGCTACTATGCATTCAGCTACACCGACAAGTCGATGCACGAATGGCAGCGAAATGCGATCTGCAAGAAGGAAGTGGAAGCCACGAGGAACAACAGTTGGAATGCAGTCCATGGAATCCAACTGGTGTGGTCGCCTGAATACGGCACGCTGATGGCTTCCACGGGTTGGAATGCACATACATACGCAATGACAGCGGCGCTTCTCCAAGACGATACATACACGTTCCCGGACTACTGGAAGCTGAAGTCAGAGGTCAACGAGGAAACAAGGACGATCGAACTCGAAAATCCATTCCTGAACGGAGAAGCAACCATCAGGAGGACAATTATTTTCCATGAGGACGAAATCAAGGTCGAACTCCACATCAACCAACTCAAAGACTGGACTCCAAAGGAATGCTTCGAACAATTCCCGATCATCGACAAGCCCAATTGCACATTCCAATTTGAATTCAATGGAGTCTGGAGCCAAGAACCAACACAATCCTGCACGACCTTCAAGGCGACCAATGACAAGGGAGCAGGGTTCCTAATCGTCTTCGAGGAACCTGTGCGCCTGAACTGGGGGACGCTGCAGGAAGCCTACGAATACGCGATCAAACCGTTGAAACTCGAACTCGGAAACGATTTCAAGCAGGGACAAGCCATCAAACTGACCTATACCATCAAGCCAATTCGATAAATGATGGAAAAGGGCAAACCAAACGCCTGTGGCGGCGATCAAGGGTGCTCCAGCCATGCCTTGAGGTTTTGTGCGACGAATTGGTCGTCGTTCAAGTGTGGGTATTGCTTGTGAACCCTTGTGATTTCGTCTGCTTGGCCGGGTGAAAGTGTTTCGTTTTTGTCAAGGCACCAGATTCCTTTCATCAGTCCTTGCCGCCTGAGGACTTCGTGGACGCCTGCAATGCAACCCTTGAAGTTGTGCTTGGGGTCGAAGAAAGCGGCGTTGCAGTCTGTGATTTCATTGGCAAGCGTCAGGATTTCCTGTGGAATAGGCTCTGAAGCCTGGTTGATCGCGTGGATCTTGTCCAGCAATTCGACGGCATTTTTTGTCCAGCAACACCAATGTCCAAGAAGACCTCCTACGAAGCGCCTGGAGACAGAGCCGAATTGGTAGTTTGCGATCAAGTCGTTGACGATATTGTCGTCGTTGCCCGTGTAAAGCGAGATATCGTTGTCCGCCTCGCAGACGGCCCGAACGACATCGAGGGTGCCGTATCGGTTGAAGGGGGCGATTTTGATTCCGAGCACATTGGGGATTTTTGCGAAATCCCGCCAGAATTCGTATGGGAGCGCCCTTCCTCCCACGGATGGCTGGAGATAGAATCCGATGATTGGGATTTGTTGCGCGACGGCGTTGCAGTGTTCGAGCATTTGGTCGATCGATCCATCAGCCCATGCCGCCATGCTGAGCAATCCAGCATGGTAGTTGTTTTCAATGGCGATCCTGGCTTCGTCCAAAGCCTGCGGAGTCCTTCCGCAAATCCCGCAGATCCTGAGGATTTTTTGGCTTCTGTGCCTTTCCCATTGGTCGATGTATTGGGAGACGTTTTTCAGGACAGGCTGGAAAAGATTGAACTCAGGAGACCGAATTTCAAATTGAGTCGTATGGACGGCGACGGCAATTCCGCCAGCTCCGGCGTCGATGTAGTATCTGCACAGTGCCCGTTGATGGATCCAATCGACGCTGCGGTCCTGGTTGAGCGCTAGCGGCATGGCGGGGATGACGCAACCTTTCCTGAATGTTGTCAGGATGGAATCTGGAATGTCGGTGATTTGTCGTGACATGGTTAGAATTTCCCGTTGTTGACCTCGAAATGAGTTGGTTTTCCGTAGGATTTGCCGCCTTTGAGCAGCCAATCTGCTTGCCATTGGATCAGTTGCTTCACGGCAACCCTGGGTTTGCCGAAGATCTTGACCATTTTGGCGGCGTTGCTAAGGTAGCAGGAATCGGCATCTGCTCCGGCAAAGTTCGGTTCCTTCCCGAAAAGCTTTGCGAACTGGCACGCCGTCTCTTCGGTCGAGACGATCTCCGGTCCGGTGACATTGAGAATTCGAGGCGGGTTGTCGCAAAATTCCAGCGACCTGAGCATCACGTCCGCCGCGTCGCCTTGCCAGATGACGTTGAAATGACCGACAGTCAGGTCTACTGGTTGGCCATGCAGGACCTTCTGGGCGATGTCGTGAAGGACTCCATACCTGAGATCGATGGCGTAGTTGAGCCTGTAATGCAGAAGCTTGGAGTTGTTTCTCTGGCACCAGTAGTCGAACATCCGTTCGCGCCCCAGGCAGGATTGCGAGTATTCGCCGATGGGTTCCGGAGGTACGTCCTCGGTGCAGCCGCCCGTGCTTGCAGCGACGAGGGGATAGACGCAACCCGTCGAGGCGGAGACGATCCTGGAATCCGAGAAGGTCTCGGCGACAATCGCAGGCACGAGCACGTTCATCGCCCAGGTTTCGCTGGCAGCGCCTTCAGTGCCGAATTTCCGTCCGGCGAGAAAGAGGACATTGGGTGGTTTCGGGAGTTTCTCGACGCTTTTCCTGTCGAGCAAATCGCATGGTATCGTCGAGATTCCAGCCTCTTCCAGCTGTGTTTGCGTGCCCTTGCCGCTAAATCTCGATACTCCGAATATCCGTCGTTTTTTCCCTGCCAGCTTCGTTGCCTTGACGGCCATTTGGCCGACGGTCGGACCGATTTTTCCTGCGATGCCGAGGATGATGATATCGCCATCGAGTTTTGCCATTGCCTGGATCAGTTGCTCTGATGGCGTAGCCAGCAATGCCTCAAGTTCTTGGTTGTCTTTTGGACAGGCTTGAATTGTCATGGAATCCTCGCGATTAGGTTCTAGGGCTTTTTGGTTTGATTGAAGATTGGGTTTCCAGGCCTGAGCTGATCCGAGAAGTCCCTGTATCTATCGATGATTTCCAGATAGTCTTCAAATCGACGTCCTGCGGAAATATGCTTTCGTTCCTCGTCGTCGAGGATCGCTTCGATTTTCCGTTGTTTCTGCAGCGCCTCCTGGAATTCCTTTCTCGCGTTCCTGAAGTCGCGCTTGAACCTTCTGGTTTGACCTTCCCTGATGTGCTGCAGAGCCAGGATGTACTTGTCCAGCGATGGCTGGAGGAGCAAAGGCGCGTCAAACTTGAGTTCGCGGAATTTTTGCTCCAACTGAAGGAATGCCCTGGTATCCGTCTTGTAGTCCTCAAGGAGCTTTGGCATGTCTTCCAAACGGACGGTCTTGAGTCCGGCAGGACCGCTTCCGCCTACGACCTTGACGGTTTCCAACTCCTGGACGGCATCGGCGATCACATCGGTGCTGCTTCCGCGATGCCGTCTTCTGCTGACTGCCGCCACGCGTCGCACGTAGAATGCCTGCCGTGTCTCGTCCTTTTCGTAGTAGGTCGCGAACGCCTTGTCAAATGCCTCGATGGGATCGAGGTTGTTGCGATCGTCAATCAGGAGGTTTTGGATTCTTTGCCTTTGCGACCCTTTGAGCGTTTCGAGCGAAAGCATAAGCAAGTCGCAGTGCATCATGTAGAGGTCGAAGATCGGTCCGAAGTCGGCGTCAATGCCTTCCGCAAGAAGCTTGTCCACCTCCGGAAACTCGTTTTTTGCGAATTGGTTCCGTGCGACTTCGTAGTCTGCCGTCAGGAGTTTTCCCGGCATGGTTCTTCCTGCGACCCTATGTGTCAGCGCCGAGGCGACGCAATGTGCGATCGGCCTCTCCTGGCCCTTTTTGGATCTTTGCGGGGATGGGATGATTCCGACCATGCCATCGCCGTCCTGCAACCTGTCATCCTTGAGTTCCTGAACCCGACGATAGAGCAGGGTCGAGACGAGCGAGTAGATTACCTGCGTGTCGCTTTTGCCCCCGCCGAAGGTGACCTTGTAGCGGGATGTGGTTTCATCGTCATCGTCAAAGGAACTGAGTTCGACGATGGTGATCTGCCTGGTTGGCTGACCTGAGATGCCAAGGAACCTGTCCACAAAGTCCGAGCAATGGCTGGCGAAGAATCCGACTGACCTGCAGGTTTGCTCATTTGTCGCCTTGATCCTGAATCTTCCCGCATGCAGGACTTCAGTGTAGTAGGAGATTCCGGACACTCTGGAAGCGCAAATGACGATTGCGAGAAACGCGATGTTGCTGAGTCCTGAGAGTGTCCTGGATTTCATAATCGTTATGGATTATTGGGCATTTATCGCCGCATCGTCGTCGATGACCTTTTGGCGGCTTGCCTGCCTGTTTTCCAACAGGCGTTTTTTGAGTTGATCGTCATTGAGCGCAATGATTTGTGCTGCAAGGAGCGCCGCGTTTGTTGCGCCGCCAGAGCCGATTCCGACTGTTGCCACGGGGATTCCGCCTGGCATTTGGACGGTTGACAGAAGGGAGTCGATGCCCTTGAGCGCACTGCTTTCGACGGGGATGCCGATGACCGGTAGGAGTGTGTGTGCGGCGGAAACACCCGCCAAGTGGGCGGCGCCGCCTGCAGCCGCGATGACCACCTTGACGCCGCGCTGCTCGGCAGAGCCGATGTAGGACAAGACAAGGTCGGGCGTGCGATGGGCGGACATCACGCGAACCTCGTGGGAAATGCCTAGCTTTTTCAGGGTGTCAATGCAGGGTTGGATCTTCGGCAGGTCGGATGAGCTGCCCATAATGACGACGACGTCTGGCATGGTGCTTGATTCCTAGTTGAGATGATGAAACGCAATTGCTGAAAAACAATACTATAACATCATTGAGTTGAAAAGTCACTCTTGGGAATGGAATGGAATGCGTCCCCAAGTGCCTTCCTGGATTGACTTTTTGAATGAAAACAATACATTAATTTCTTCGTTCAGAATTTTACCTGGTTGTTTTCCGTATTGGGATCGACTGGGTTTGTTTGATTGAGTCGAGGTTATTTTCTACAGGGAAAAACGATGTCACAGAAGCTTGAGAAAGCCGTTTGGTTTAAGGGTCGCAAGGGACCTGTTGTCCTGGTCATCATGGATGGCATTGGTTTTGGCAAGTACGCCGAGGGCGATGCAGTTGCGGGAGCCACGAAGCCGAATCTGGATTGGTTGATGGCGAATTGCCCGAACACGAAACTAAAGGCACATGGGCAGGCCGTCGGGTTGCCCAGCGATGCGGACATGGGGAACTCCGAGGTCGGTCACAACGCGATCGGTTCCGGCCGTGTCTTTGACCAGGGCGCCAAGCTGGTGAGCGGAAACATCGCTTCAGGAAAGATGTTCGAAGGACAGGCTTGGAAGGACATTTCCGGCAATGCGATCGAGAAGAAGTCCACCCTGCATTTCATCGGCTTGTTTTCAGATGGCAACGTGCATTCGCACCTGGATCATTTGCGGGCGATGATGGAGCAGGCTGTTCGGGAAGGCGTGGCGAAAATCCGCGTCCATATTCTGCTTGACGGCCGTGACGTCGGCGAAACCTCGGCACTCGAATACGTTGATCCTTTCGAGGAGTTCTTGGCTGGATTGCGCGCCAAGGGTTGCGATGCGAAGATTGCTTCCGGCGGCGGCCGCATGTACATCACGATGGATCGCTATGGCGCCAACTGGTCAATGGTTGACCGTGGCTGGCAGACCCATGTCCTTGGCGAAGGACGCCAGTTCGCCTCGGCACGCGAAGCGATCGAAACCTACCGCAAGGAAACAGGAGCCATCGACCAGGATCTGGGAGCTTTCGTCATCGCTGAAAACGGAAAGCCGGTCGGGACAATCGAGGATGGAGACAGTGTAGTATACTTCAATTTCCGCGGCGACAGGTCGCTGGAAATCACCGCGGCCTTCGAAGGCGGAGAGGAATTCGACAAGTTTGACCGCAAGCGCGTCCCGGACGTGGTCTATGCGGGAATGATGGAATACGACGGCGACCTGCACGTGCCAAAGCGCTTCCTGACCAGTCCGCCGGCGATCGATCGGGTACAAGGCGAATACCTCTGCGCGATGGGCGTGAAAACCCTCGCGGTCTCGGAAACGCAGAAGTACGGACACGTCACATACTTCTACAATGGAAACAAATCCGGGAAGATCAACGACAAGCTCGAAGACTATGTCGAAGTCCCCTCAGACGTCGTTCCATTCGAACAGCGCCCATGGATGAAAGGCGCAGAAATCACCGATGTTGTCCTGAAGGGAATCGAAAGCGGAAAGTACAATTTCATCCGATGCAACTTCCCCAATGGCGACATGGTCGGTCATACCGGCGTCTACCAGGCCGCAAAAATCGGCGTGGAATGCGTTGATCTTTGCGTGGGACGCATCAAGAAGGCCGTGAAAGCCGCCGGCGGCGTGATGGTCATTACCGCCGACCACGGAAATGCGGACGACATGTACGAGCACAAGAAGGATGGTTCGGTCCAGATGGAAAACGGAGTTCCCAAGGTGAAGACCGCACACTCCCTGAATCCAGTGCCGTGCATCATCTACGATCCCGAAGGAAAGGGAGAATACAAGACGGAATTGCGCGAAGGATTGGGCATCAGCTCAATCGCCGCAACAGTGATGAACCTGCTGGGGTATGAGGCGCCGGCCGACTACGATCCCGGCGTCCTGATCCCGAACAAGTGATTGCTTGAATGGAGAAATGAACATGAAAGTCCTGTTGATCAATGGAAGTCCAAGAGAGGCGGGCTGCACATTCACCGCATTGAGCGAGGTTGCGGCCCAACTCAATAAGCACGGCATCGAAACCAAGATCTTTCAAATCGGAAAGAAGCCGATCGGTGGATGCGTTGCCTGTGGCGGATGCTATAAAAACAATGGATTTTGCGTCTTCGGAGACGATGACTGTGTGAACGAGTGCGCAAAGCTGATGCGTGAAGCCGATGGAATCGTGGTCGGTTCACCAGTCTACTACTCCGGACCCAACGGACAAGTGACCTCGTTGCTCGACAGGATTTTCTTCGGTGGTTCGGCCTATTTGTTCAACAAGCCGGCAACGGCGATAGTCAGCTGCCGTCGCGGCGGCGCAAGCGCTACGTACGACCGCTTGCTGAAGCACTTTATGAAGACGAACATGCCGATTGTCACATCCCAATACTGGAACAGCGTCCATGGGATGACGCCCGACGATGTCCGCAAGGACGCTGAAGGTCTTCAGACGATGCGGACACTGGCCAACAACATGGCCTGGCTCCTGAAATGCATCGAACACTCCAAGGGAGTCGTCCCATTGCCCGAAATCGAACCCTGGGTCCAAACGAACTTTATCCGATGAAAATCTTCCCGTCCTATGGACAAGCAGGCTTTGACAGGATAAATTATACTTAAGTTTTTCTGATGCGAGAGTGGCGGAATTGGCAGACGCGCAGGATTTAGGTTCCTGTACCGAAAGGTGTACGGGTTCGACCCCCGTCTCTCGTACCATTTGGCGCGATCTTCGGATCGCGCCTTTTTGTGTCGTGAGTACGGTTTTTGAGTACGAAACCGATGAATTTTTGACTTGGTTTCATGGCGGCTTTGCGGAAGCTAGCCCCACAAAACCCAATGTAAACGTCCCAGAATCCCATGACCCAGTCCCATAGGTCACATTCGTCTCATAGGTCTCAGTCCCATTTTCCGACCCGTCCGACCCGTCCGACTAGGAATGTACCATTTTAGCCCCTTGACTGATGACTTTTTTTGAGTACGAGCACCCCGGGTGCCCGTACCTAACGAGAAACCTGAAGCTACGGACGAGGAAACTCAAGCTAACCAGGAATCGAAGAAGCGCCATTGCGGCCTTGCGTTTTATCCTTTTTGCCGGCGACGTGACGATTGAACAGCTGCGTGTTCCGGTTGTGGACACAAGTTCAGCCCATGATTGCTGGGATCAGTTTCATTTCAGCCATTGATCGCAAAGATTGCGAATGCGTCGAGGGCATCGATTTCGATGCGGATCTTGTCGTTTTCGCGTGTCCACTTGCAGTCGCGATGGTCTGGTCCCGTAGTGACGTTCCTGATGTCAAATCCCTTTGGGAGGGTGAGTTCGATCCATAGGTCGTGCAGCGGGACGGGCGGCAGGATTGCGGGTTGATTGGTGATCGAGAGGACGATTCGCTTCTTTTTCGGTTGGCTAAAGAGCGTGAAGTCCGCACATGGATGGGCATTGGTGACCAGGCTTCGCTTGCCTAGCAAGTCGTCCAAAAGGCTGACGAGCGCACGCTTGTGGGCGTCAAATGCGTTGTCCTCGATTTTCCCTGCGACATACAGTGCGGTTCCTTTGCCGAATGCGTGTTTGGTGATGGCTGGGCAGCGAGTGGGGCGCATTGGCGGGTTGCTGATGGCGCTACCGAAACGCTGGTTGTCCGTGGCAAGTGAAATCGGCAGTGTGATGTATGCCAATACTTCTGTTTCGGGGTGTGGAACCACATTGACCTGGCTTCCGTTCAGCATCAATGGATAATCAGGCACGACACCGTCCATGACGTGTTCGTCAATCGGTTGGATGTAGGTGACTCTTTGGGTATATGTTCCCGCGTAGTCGATTCCAAGCACGTCCGCCAGCTGGAAGTTGCCAAGGCGGCCGGTCGTGTCCGAGAACAGCGACGTCCTGTAGTCGGCAAGGATCTTGCCGCCGTTTTCGACGTATTTCCTGATTGCCTGGCAATCGTCTTCGGTCAGGCAGCAGCAATCCGAGAGGAAGACGACGGGGACTGAGTCGAGTTGTTCCGCCCTGACGAATTTGAATGGGATGTGCTCCCGTCCGAGCCAATCGGCGATCGTCCTGAACGGGTCTTTGCCCCGTCCCATGAATTCCGCGTAGGGGACCGGACCCCAATCGGGATCGCAGATCGATTCGATGGAATAGAAGATTCCCACGTCCGCCATGGGGTCCGAATCGCTGTCCAGATAGCTTTCGTATTGCGCGTAGGTGGCGTTGACTTCACGTGCGTGCTCATAGAATCTCCTGTCGAGCCGTCCGCTTGGGTCGATGGCGTCAATCAGCGTAAAGGAGCATTGGTTGGCGATTGCGGCATACGCCCTCATAGTCAGGTTTTGGATAGGTCTTTCCGTGGTATGGTATGACAAGTCCTCGCACCGTGGCGTCATGAATTCCATCGGCCTGTTTTTGGTGAGCAGGGAGAAGGTCTTGGTGATGACGGACTGCTGGATCTTGTCTCCTGTGAAGTCTCCGGCCAGGTAGTCGCTGGCGTTTAGGAAGTCGTCGGAGATGCCACAGCCACGCCCGAAGGTGAGGCGCGCGCTCTGGAAGGTCACTGTTCGTTCAGGGTGGTTTTTTTGCAGGGCTGCCTTGATGCGGTTCATCAGTTCGCCGTGCCACTTGTTCATGCAGTTGTTCAAGGCGATGAACGCCGGGTCGCTCCAATCCGCGAATCGTGGAAGTTGTTGGAAGCCAGTGTCCTCCATAAAGCGTTTCCTGCAGGACGGGCAAATGCAAGGATTGTAGATTCCGACCATGTCAACCCAGTATCCGACGCAATCGTATGCGTCCGCCAGTTCTTCGCACATTTGGACGAAGAAATCCGCGTATCCTGTATTGTGGCAGCATTGTCCGAAACGTCCGCCGCCATCGCAGGTTCCCTTGCCGTCAGGCCTGATGATCCTCCATTCGGGGTGTACATCGTAGGCTGTTCTATTCCAGAAGTTTGTATAGATTTGTACATCGATTCCCCTTTTCTTGCAAGCTTGGATAGTTTCTCCGAGCAGGTCTCGTCCTTTCGTGACGATTCTGTGCGGGAAGGCCGTTTTGGTTGGCCAGAAGCACAATCCGAGGCATGAGCTGGAGTAGATTTCCGCCGTGTCGATGCCTGCGAGTTGCATCATGTCCGCATAGTTTTCCGGATCGAAGTCCCTGAGGAATTCGTCATTCCAATCTGGGATGTGCATGTCAACGAGGATTCTCTTGTATGCTTTCTGGAACCATTTCTTGTCGTTCTTCATGGATCAGGTCTCCCGTGCGATTAAGTTAGAAGGAATCGTCCTTGATGATTGGTTGCTGTCCATCGAAGTGAATCGGCAGCCAGAGGTATCGTCCGTCAATTGCGTTTTCCGGACGCCATCTGTCTGCCATAAAGATGTATTGTCCATCCTTGAGCGTCAGGACGAATGTGCTTTGGCTGCCGAAGGTGGTGTCTGCACCGGGACCTTGGGCCGGGTTTTTCAGTTCGGTCCAGGGACCTTCAAGTGCAGGCGCGACTGCCGAGCGTGCGGCGTTTGGCGCCCAGCCGGTGCATCCAGACCCGATGAAGACGTAGTATCCGTCGTGCTTGAAGATGCAAGGGGCTTCCATCCATCGGAACGGGAAAATCCGATGGTATTTACCGGTGTATCCCAGCAGGTCTGGAGTGAGTTCCGCAATATGGATTGTGCTGTTCTTTTCCGAGGAATAGACGTGGTATGTTTTGCCGTCGTCGTCCCTGAAGAGCGTCATGTCCCTTGAATCCTGTCCGTCCGGGATATGTGCGCCGAGGATGCTGCATGTCGGCGCGATGGCATTGTCTCCGCAACCGAAAGTATCGATGATCTCCTTTGTTTTTTCGATGAGTTTTTCGTCTTTGAGTTCATCGGGAGTGTTGACCGGCCAGATTCCCGGGTTTGGTCTCTGGATGTGGTGCAGTGAGAAGGGACCTGTCGGAGCATCCGCCACGGCGAATCCGACTGCTGCGGTGTTGTAGCTGGTACCGCTTTCGAAGTGGAACAGCATGACGAATTTTCCTGTTTCTAGCGACTGCATGACTTTGGGGCGTTCCATCACGCAGCCAGCCGGTAGTTCCTTGAAGGCGTTGTTTCGGATGTCAAGCACGACGCCTTCGTCCTTCCAGTTGAAGAGATCCTTTGAGCTGTATGCGTGGATGCCCACATGCGCACGATTGCCTGCTTTGCCTTCGATCTTATGTTCTCCGTACCAGTAGTAGGTGTCCTGGTAGAGCAGGATTCCGCCGCCGTGTGCATTGATTGGGTTTCCGTTTGTGTCGAGCCAGGGTTCTTTGGGGAGGCGTTGTGTTGTCATGAAGTTCCTTTGCAATGAGGGGTGACTATCAATGAGGAGAGTTAGCTAAATGTAGCATTGAAGAGGACTTTTACACGCTGGAAGGCTTGTTAAGTTGCCCTGTTGTGGTTTTGATGTTAGATTGAATTAAATGTCCGATTTTTTATACGGCTGTCTAAGGAGCAATTCAATGACCATACGTGACACATTTTGGCTTTGGGGGCATCACGCAGGAGCGCATCAGGGCTGGAAATTGCCGGGCATCAGCGGCGTGGGACTTGTCGAAGGTGGCAAGATCCTGGGAATCAAGAATATATGCAGGGTTGTCTTCAAAAGCATCCCGCAACCTCCGTTCGATCAGGAAACCTTGGATCTGGCGACGCATTTTGATAAAATCGTCTGGTCCATTATAGGGGATTCAAGTTCCCAGCGCAACGACAGCGGAAAAGACGATTTGGACGAAGTCGTCAGGCAAGCGAAGCTCACACCCAATGTCGTCGGTGGAATCTTTGACGACTTTTTCTTCAATGACCGCCCAGGTGCGCGGGCATCCTTGGAACGGACTGCGGAAATCGCCAAAAAGCTCCATGAAAATTCGCTCAAGCTCTGGGCAGTCACCTACGATTTAATCCTGAAATTCGACAATCAAGCCTACTTGGATCTCTTTGATATCATCACGTTCTGGACCTGGAAAGCCAGAAACCTTGACCAGGTCGATGCCAATATCTCCGAAACGATCCGTCGCGCAAAAGGCAAGGATGTCTATGCGGGATGCTACCTGTTCGACTACGGCGACAATCGCCCGATGGATGCCGAGGTGATGGAAAGATACCTGGAAAAATGCCGGCATTTGTTGCACGAGGGCATGATCAAAGGGGTGATCGTATGCTCGAATTGCGTGCTTGGGATTGGTTTGGAAGCGGAGGAATGCCTGATAAGATGGCTGGAAGCCCATGGGGACGAGAAAATCTGAACAGCATGATTTTGTACTTGGAATCTATATCGAAACAGGAGTAAACCGATGTCGAAGAAGATCAGGCTAGGCGTATTGGGGTGTCGTCGCGGGATTTCGTTGGCAAATGGCGCGTTGTCCAACGGCATGGAGATTGCGTTTGTATGCGACCGCAACGAGATTCGCGCCAAGAATGCTTCGAAGAAGCTTGGTTGTCCCTATGTCTTGGAGTACGAGAAGCTGCTTGAGCAGGACATTGACGGCGTGATTGTCGCCAACTATGCGACCGATCATGCCTTTGCCGCGAAGTTGGCGTTGGCTGCCGGCAAGCATGTTCTCAGCGAATGCATGGCATGCTTTACGTTGCAGGAGGCGGTTGAATTGGTCGAGGCTGTCGAGGCTGCGCCGAACCTGGTGTATTTCTTTGCCGAGAACTACCCGTTTTTTGTTCAGAACATCGAGATGAAGCGCTTGTTTGAGTCCGGGAGTTTCGGCAAGTTCACCTATGGGGAAGGCGAATACGTTCATCCCATATCCCGCGATGAGATGGGAGAGCTTGGGGAGACGGTCGGCCATTGGCGCAATTGGCTTCCCGCCACGTACTACTGCACCCATTCCATCGCTCCCGTGATGATGATAACGGGTACACGCCCCGTAGCCGTCAACGCCATCATAGTTCCGCACGATTTCGACGACTTGTCAATCGGCGGTTCCGTCCGCGTCAACGACGGTACCTCCGTCATCCTCTGCAAAATGGACAATGGCGCGGCGGTGAAAATCCTTCCTTGGAGCAGCGTCAGAGACCACGGGCAACGATATCGGATTTGCTGCTCGAAAGGCTCGATGGAATGGAATCAAGGCGATGGGCAAATCCGTATTTCGCGCTGGGATCACGATTTCCCAGACATGGAAGACAAGCCGAAATCTAAAAAATACGCCGCCGAATTGCCCGATGACCTGAAAGAAGCGCTCAAGCACGGACACGGAGGCGGGGATTTCTTCGTCAACTACTGGTTCAAGCACGCTATCGTCACCGGCGAAAAGCCATTGATTGACGTCTATAAGGGAGTCGATATGTCCATGATCGGAATCCAAGGATATCGATCGGCGCTCAACAACTCGAATACCTTCGAAATCCCAGACCTGAGAATCAAGGCAAACCGCGACAAGTACAGGAATGACAACTGGAATCCAGATCCCGAAAAGCCCTGCGACAACAAGCCAATGCCAAGCGTCATCGGGAAAATCAAGCCATCGCAGGAAGCATTGGACTATCACGCGAAGAAAAGCGCCGAATATAGGCAACGGGAAATCGATGCCGCAAATGCCTAGATGAATTATCCTGAAAAAGCAGTTGACGCCATGATGACACTTTGAGTACGGGCACCCGGGGTGGTCGTACTTAAACCAATCCATTTATTTACGTGGAGGATGTGGAACTTTTGTCTCGAGACGCCCCTTTTGAACCAGGCGGAGGCTAGGGAGTTCCAAGTCAAACTTTTATTTCGTACTAAAATGGGTATGGAAAAATGGTTTCCTAGTCGATTGAAATCATCAAGAGTCATCCGGATTACCTAACGGGTTGTGAGTCTGGAAGATTGACGATGTTTGTCAATGATTGTGCATGATTCTTGCTTGTTTTTTTCTAAAAAAGCGCGATTTTTTAGTGGTGCAAATAAGGCTTTAGCCCACCCAACCGTAAGGGGGCCTCCGCCCC
>Ga0123335_1003795_pt1 | contig 20489 bp, 15 predicted proteins | sample BiotimSIPDNA_2_FD_89707 | JGI IMG/M metagenome (GOLD analysis project Ga0123335, IMG submission 89707) | Anaerobic biogas reactor microbial communites from Washington, USA - Biogas_R2 time_0 SIP DNA | ecosystem: Engineered > Bioreactor > Anaerobic > Unclassified | place: Washington, USA...
ATACAATTCCGGTTTCATGAGAGATTTCAAAGATATAATCACTGTACCAGACATTGGCGTAAATACTATTTTCGGCATACTCCAGTTCATTAAGACTTTCGAGAGGGGTTCCATTGCATGTTACTGCTACCTTGTTTGTTATTTCAAAACCGGGATTCATAAAATATAAAGTGTCTGAACCATTGCTCATTATCAGGGAGGAATTATTACCTGTAAGACCCCATCCCTCGCCCTGATACGAAACAGTTCCTTTAGAAGTCAAGTCTGGAAAAGAGTAAATTATTGCAAACTGACTTTTCCAGGTAAGTTGATAAAGATTGTTCTCAAACAGGGTAATCCCTTCTGCAAATACCTGGGGAACATCAATTTTTCTCAGGGTTGTTCCATTGGTATCAAGAACCCGCAATGAGGATTGATTGTAAAGACCGGTACTCTCGTACAGTTTACCACCATTGTAAAATAGTCCCTGGGTAAATGCAGATGAGTCATGTGGAATAACAGATACGATTTTTGGATATATCCGTACAGGATTATTGTTGATAGATTCCTGAATATCCTGTTTACCGGAACATCTGTAATTAATAAGTTGGAAAAACAATAAGGCGAATAATAAGGTGGTTGTTTTCATTTTTGTGTCCAATCAAAATAAAACCGGGCCGATTATCTGTTCATTCAGTTGCCTTTGGTGATTAAAGAAAATAATATCAGGCAGATTAAACATCTGGCTGAACCTGTTTTCGCATATTCATGCTTTAATCAGGCTTTGCTCTGCATCTTAAATTGGTCTCTATTCAAATGTTATATGGGTCTGAATGGAGACAATTAATGTTCCCACAGTAATATTGTTATCACAGAAAAAAGTGCTGTGATATGAAGGTGTCATCAATGCGCTGATACGCCAAAACAGATATAAACCCTTATGCAAATATCATCGAAGAACCCTGATCAAAGGGAGCGTTTGATTTAGCACCCGAATTACTACAAACCTGCTGAAATTGTAAAGAATGTATATTTTCTTAAAAATTCAAAATAAAAATCAAATGTCAATCGTTTAAAAAAACGATATGATTTATAGTGACCCAGTTCAAATCCGGTATGAAAGAAGTGTCCGACATATACATTGGGACTGTAATCGATTTCTGTAATAAAATCAGAGTTGCAGGTATGCAGTTCTTTAAAAAATTCTCTGTTAGCCCTGATAAGGAAAGTATATCCCAGATTTCCATAAAGGGCATCCCAATAATACAATGCACGCCTGTTAATGTTTCTGATAATCGGGAAAACAGTTTTTAATCCGCTTTGAGAAGACAAATACAGTTTGCTGTCATCTTCAATAATGCGTTGTTCATCCCAAACCGCCCTGTCAAAAAATGTCATCATGTTAGAGGTAATAAGCTGAAGGGATCCAAATTTTGCAATCGGAAATGTGTGAATAAAATCAAAGCCTGTAATCAGGCTTTTGGGTACTACTATTTTGTCTTCATTAGCATATGCCTTAATGGCTTTTTTAAATTGAGGTCCGGCAACAACGGTTAATTGACTTACATCTGCATAATTATATGAAATATCTTCATTAATATAGCCGATATTTTGATAATTCAAAACTATCGGGAAAGCACCTTCAAACATTTGATCCATAAAAGGAGTAAATTGAATATTGGCGTTGATACCAAGATAAAGATCTCTTGCGAGATGCCATTTCGCATATATATCAGACTGAATAATATTGGGAATAAATCCCATGGCCATACTAGAGTTGAAAATTACACCTGTTGTTGCTGAAGTAAAGTTATTTTCAAATCCTATTGAAGGAAAAAATACAGGTATTACATTGGATTTATTTTCAGAATCATCGCTGTATGTTTGATGAGAACGTAATTTCCTGTTTGCGTTTGGATTGAATCCGAAGAGCGATTCTTTTTTTGATGTAACATTTTCCTTTAATGTGCGATTAAAAATGTCGGAATACCAGTCCAGCTCTGAACTGTTCTGACTAGCAAAGAGCGGATTTGTTTTAAAGTAATTAGAACTTTGATCTGTATTGTATGAACTGCCTGCAAGTCCAAGTGAAAGATTAACAACTTTGGTACGTTTACCTAATGCATCAGACTGTAATTTAGAAAGCGATGCACCAAACTGGTATTCGGTTGAGTCGCTAATAAGCTTGTCATTATCGAGAAAAATGTTTTTATTTCTGTTTAAATAACCGAAAAAGACCAATTCCCAAAGAGGTCTGAGCCGATTACCCTTATAAGGCTTTGCTTTTATGATCAGTTTGCTATTCAATTGTGGAATTGGTTTAAAAGAACAATGGTATCCGGATGGTTGAACAGGAAAATTTTCAGAAACAGGATTGATTTTTACAATTGAAAACCCGGTGGAGTTATAGCTGGCACAAATAATTGAACCGTTTTTTCTTATAACCGGCGAAAAATATCCTCCAATGCACCGTGTATGGCGTTTAAGATCATTTCCTTTGGAATCAACCGAATAAATATTAAAAATTCCGTCATAATCTGCACTGAAATAAATCCGGTTATCTTTTGCCAAAAAAGGGCTTTCTTCCTGTGCGGCACCTGAAGTTAGTGGTTGTAAACTTGCGTCAGAAATTGAAATGCGGAAAAGCTGTGATTTACCATTAACAATTCGTGATACAACAAGAAAGTCAGGATCTGTTGAAACAGGGCTCATATGTAAAAAAGGTTGTCCAATTTCACCTTTAATTATACGTTTAAAATTACCAGTAGATATATTGAAAAGGTAGATTGAATATATACCATTTGAGAAGGCGATACATGCGAAATTATTGCCATCGGGTAAAGGAGCGAAATCATAAATTCGTGCATTACGGGTAAGCCTTTGCTCACTGCCTTTTTTTAAATCATAGCAGCATATGTCATTCAGAAATGAACCATTTGCATTAGGTTGCCGGGATTTTATATAATAAAGTTTATCAGAGTTGTGTGAAAATTTTGCAGAAGTATGTGCATGTTTTATACGGATCAAAGGTTTATTTCTATTGGAATGTGAAACTACAAGATCCGTTCTGTCACCATCATCTTTATAGCTTGAAAACCAGCAGATATATTTACCATCCGGAGATACTGCAGGAGAATGATTGTAAGTTCCCTTGCTCCAGATCAGACTATCAGATGTAGGGTTAGAGGGAATTTGATCAACATGATAATCTTTTAAACTATCAACCCATTGTTTGTATAATGAGTTGAGAGAAAAACCGGTCAGTTTGGAAAAATAATTGTTAAAGTTAATTTTAGCAGCAGAACCGCGTATAAAAAGATTTCGTATCGTTTGTTGACCAGTTTTGTTCATCAGAAACATTGTAAATGAAAAGCCCTGATTGTATACCATTTCATTACCAAGTGAATTATGGTTAAAATGACCCATTTCTTCAAGACTCAAAAATCTGTTATCGAGTATTGCACATCTTAAAACCATATCTCTTCGTGAATCCCAGCAGTCATGATTAAGAATAGCTGTTTCTGTTTGTGCTATCCCTTCACTGAACCATTCTGGATAAAATGTCAGTTTTGGGAAAGGTTCCCGAATTACATATTCTTCTAATGGTGTTTGCATGTTGAAATGTATGCCAATATCAGATAATTGTATCTTTTTCTTTGATTCCAGACTGAAAATATGTGTTAATTCATGTGTTATAACATTACGCAGCCAGGTAGAATTGCTTCGTAAATCGAATCTGCCGTATGGAACCCAGATCATTACATTCGAAGCAGTCCATTCAGCAAAACCATTACTGTAATCATCGTAATCAGCAATAGATATTGTCATTTTATTCCGATGCTTGTAGTTGTAAAGATCTGATAAAGCCTTGTAAGTTTCCTCGGCAATTTTCCAGGTTGCATATAAAGCTGGTTCAGTAGCATCGTAATAATTAATTATAAAATTGTTTGTGTTAACCGTTTTCCATTTGATTTCGGGATGATTGAAACTCCAGGCAGTTGAAAACAGAATTAAGCTCAGGAAAGATAATTTGAACACTCAATCCTCCATCCGATTAAATGGGCTGATATGGTATTATTGCTACCAAAAATATTTGTTTTAAAAAACACACCAATTTCAGTTCAAAATAGTTTAAAACTAATCAACCGGTTAATTTTAGGTGAAAAAAGCAGAAAATTATGTGTGAAGCAAATTAAAATTACCTGCCTTGTGGTAAAAATAATAAAAATCAAAAAGCAGGCTGTGACGGAATGCATCATTGCCTGCCATGATTCTTGTTTTCAGGTATTCAAGTCTTGATTTTATAAATATGTCTGCGAAGGTTATGGTTCAGAGTTTAATTAATATGTAAGCAGATAAGCTTCAATAAACATATCGATATCACCATCAAGAACAGCTTGTGTGTTTGATGTCTCGACATCAGTTCGGTGGTCTTTTACCATATTGTATGGATGCAGAACATATGAGCGTATCTGGCTTCCCCACTCGATTTTCTTTTTTTCGGCCAGCTTCGATTGTCGTTCTTTCTCTTCAATTTCTTTGAAATGCTGTCTGACTCTTGCTTTAAGAAGCCTGAGGGCTGTTGACCGGTTTTTTATTTGAGAGCGTTCGTTTTGGCATGCGACAACGATATTTGTTGGTATATGGGTCATTCTGACAGCGCTGTCTGTTTTATTGATATGCTGTCCCCCGGCGCCGCTTGCTCTATATGTATCCACTCTAATATCTTTTTCATCAATTTCAAAATCATCAACTTCTTCGACGATAGGATATGAATATACAGATGCAAATGATGTATGACGGCGGGCATTTGAATCGAAAGGAGAAATTCTGACCAGACGATGCACTCCGGATTCGGCTTTAAGATGGCCATACGCATATTCACCATGTACTTCCAGAGTTACACTTTTTAAACCTGCCTCATCTCCCGGAATGTAATCGAGGATATTGCTTGAGAATCCTTTTCGTTCAATCCAGCGTAGATACATTCTGTAAAGCATTTCAGTCCAGTCGCAAGATTCTGTCCCGCCTGCTCCACTATGGATTGTTAAAATTGCCGGCGCATCATCGTCATCACCACTAAGCTTACGGATAAATTCAATATGGGCAATCTCTTTTTCGAGGTCATCTGCTTGAATGTTTAAATCAACAAGTGTCTCTTCATCATTTTCTTCAACTGCCAGATTAAAGAATTCAGATAGTTCTGTGCTGTTGTTGAATGCTTTTTCCCAGGGTTCAATTATCCTTTTTGCGTTTTTGATTTCTTTGAGTACTTTTTGAGCCTCTGAAGCATCATTCCAGAAATCTGGTTTCGCAGCAAGGTTTTCCATTTCGGAAACCATTGATTTTTTTTTATCGATGTCAAAGATACCTCCGAAGATTACCGATTCTTGCGTGTAGTTCATTTATTCTCGATAAGTCAATTGTTTCTGCCATTTTTTAACTCCTTTTTTTGTGTGTTGAACAAAATAAATTCCGGGTATCCGGCTTTAAAAAAAATCTGTTGGCCAGGACTGGCGATAATATTGTAACCTGCTCAATTTTAAAATGTTACATGGTTAAAAATTAAACCGGAAACCCAATCAGTTGCGTTGTTCCTTACAAACAATACATTATATTGTGTACATTTTACAATTTTTGGTCTTGATTATATCTGACATTAACTATATATTTATTACCAAATCTGTCCAAAAAAAATAGTGAACAGGCACTCCAGACCTTATTCGCAGGGTGAAACTGTTAAAAGCTGGGTTTTTAATAAGGTCATCAGACCAGTTGCGATTTACCGAGCCCTATAGAATATGGGCAGGGGGGGCCTGTTTTTGAAATTTATTTTGGACAAAAGTGATTTATTTAATATTCAAACGTTTTCCTGAAATATCTTTTCATAATTAATCGTATCAAACCGTAACGATAAGGAGTCGTGACTGATGGTCACCAATACCAGTTCAGAATCTAAAACTATTCAGTCAGTAATTTTTAAAGAAAGAAATACAATGTCATCAAAAGATGCAAATAGTCGAGAATCTCTCCGGGAACGACTCCTGAACAAAAAAGTAAAATTAAACGAAAATGCCAGGACTGTTCTTGAGAAACGCTATTTACAAAAAGATGAAAACGGAAATGTAATTGAAACACCAGAAGAGATGTTTTATAGGGTTGCAGAAAATATTGCAAGCGCCGAAAAAGTTTTCAATCCTGATAACAGTACGGATGTCTGGATTGAAAAATTTTATTCAATGATGGTAGATCTGGATTTTTTACCAAACTCTCCTACTCTTATGAATGCAGGCAGGGAGTTACAACAACTGTCTGCATGTTTTGTGCTTCCTGTAGGAGATTCTATGGAAGATATTTTCAATGCAGTTAAAAATACAGCTTTAATTCATAAGAGTGGTGGAGGAACCGGTTTTTCGTTTTCCCATATACGGCCTAAAAACGACAGGGTAAAATCTACAAAGGGAGTTTCTTCCGGTCCGCTTTCGTTTATGCGTGTATTTGATATTGCAACCGAAACTGTAAAACAGGGTGGTACACGCAGAGGCGCGAATATGGGAATATTAAACTGCACGCATCCTGAGATTATGGATTTTATAGAGATGAAGGAAAAGGACGGGATATTATCCAACTTTAATATTTCTGTCGGGATTACAGATGAATTTATGGATGCGTTAAAGCGTGATGAGGAGTATCCCTTAAGAAATCCAAGAACTAATGAAGTAGTAGGTCGGCTAAAAGCATCAAAGGTATTTAAACGTATTGTAGAACTTGCATGGAAAAATGGTGAACCTGGTATTGTTTTTCTGGATAAGGTAAATGAAGAAAATCCAACTCCACACATTGGAAAGATTGAAAGTACAAATCCTTGTGGTGAACAGCCCCTTTTACCATATGAATCGTGTAATCTTGGATCAATAAATCTGGCAAAAATGATCACAGAAAAGAATGGTAAAAAGGAGATCGATTATTTCAAACTGGGAAATGTTATCAGAAATGCTGTCCGGTTTTTAGACAATGTAATTGAAATGAATAAATATCCTCTTGCTGAAATAGAAAAACTCACGAAAGCAAATCGTAAAATCGGGTTAGGAGTGATGGGTTTTTCTGATATGTTGATTGAATTGGGTATCAGCTACAATTCACATGCTTCGGCAAACCTGGCCGAAGAGGTAATGAAGTTTGTCCAGGAGGAGGGAAGGAAAGTAAGTGCATTTTTGGCCAGAGAACGTGGAGTTTTTGCTAATTTCAAAGGGTCTGTTTATGATCGGGAAGATGGTCTGGAGGTCAGAAATGCGACTGTTACGACAATCGCTCCAACAGGTACAATCAGTATGATCGCCGGATGTTCAAGCGGCATAGAGCCGTTATTTGCAATCGTTTACGAAAAAAATGTTCTTGATGGGAAAAGGCTTCTAGAGATTCATCCTGCTTTTAAACGAATCGCTCAGGAGGAGGGATTTTACTCTGAAGAACTGATGAAAATGGTTGCTGAAACCGGAAGTTTGAATAAAATTTTTGGTATACCAAAGCGGATTCGTGATCTTTTTGTGACAGCTCATGATATTGAACCACGCTGGCACATAACTATACAGGCTGCATTTCAGAAATATACTGATAATGCAGTGTCCAAAACTGTAAATTTTCGGCATGATGCTTCAGTTTCTGATGTAGAAGAAGTTTATCGATATGCCTATGATCTTAATTGCAAAGGGGTTACAGTCTATCGGGACGGATCACGACATGGTCAGGTCATTACGGCAGGCACAGATAACAAGGGTAACAAGACAGTAAATCACGTTGGTGGAACTATTCATCCCCGGTCCCGACCTTCAATTACTCATGGTCGTACGTATAAAACAAAAACAGGATGTGGAACTCTTTATGTAAATATTAATTCCGATAGTTATGGTTTTTGTGAAGTTTTCACACAAATGGGAAAATCTGGCGGATGTGCTGCATCAAATGCCGAAGCTGTTTCGCGAATGGTTTCCCTGGCATTGAGGGCTGGAATTGATCCAAAGTCTATAGTCGAGCAACTAAGAGGAATTCGATGCCCGATTCCAACATGGCATGAAGGAGAGATGATTCTTTCTTGTGCAGATGCAATTGGAAGAATTCTGGCTAAAGCTATTAATGAAGCATGCGGATCACAGAACCAGTCGCAGATAACTTTTTCGGGGTTGGATATGGGATACTGCCCGCAATGTCCTGAATGTGGCGGAATTATGGAAAATGAGGGCGGCTGTGCAGTGTGCAAGTCATGCGGTTTTTCCAAATGTGGTTAGATAGCATAACACATTAAAATTAGTGTGGTTATAAGAATGTCATTCCGGATTATATGTTTTTGATGTGACCATTAATTAACTTGCTGATATTAAATAAGTTACAGCTAAAACAACGGTATTCTCAAGTTAATTGTTTGCTCATTTAAGGGTAGTAAGTTTGCTATAGTCGAAATTATAATAATTTCGTATTAATTTGAAATGTAAGATATTGAAAAATCAGTTATTGCATAAAAAATCCAGTTTATCTGTCTGGTACAGGAACAATTCATCCATTTCATTGAAACTCAATTACTTATTTGTGTTTCTAAAACAAATCTCATGCACTGACCAGAAATTAAGAAATCAAATATCTGTGTCAGGTATAGTGTTTACTTCGGTTGGCTTTTTAAAATACGATCTCCTCATATAAGACCTGTTGATTAAACGTATTTCGAAAAAAAACGGGATTTGCCATGTCAAGTGCGATTAAATAAACGTTTGCAGAATAAGCAGGGATTATCAGTTTCAGCGGTACTATTTCGGACTGTTGTGATCTATTGTAGATAATTACTTTTGGAATGAGTTATTTTTAACAGGTTTGAGCGATTCCGATGATGGTTCAGGTATTTTGAAACAGTAACGATAATAAGTTCTTTAATATGAAGATTAAAGGAAATGGTAGTGCAAAACTGTATATTTGCCTCAAAAAGGCATACTTGTGGTCTTGCATATCAGTTTTCTGGTAACCTTGTCAGTTTCATTGAAAAACTGCACTATAATCTTCAATGAGAAGAAGTTAGTGCACATTCTTCTATAAAAGGGAATACTTAACTATTATTCTGTTGTTTTGATTCATCATGCCAGGGCCGGTTCAGGTTTTCAGGCTGGGGTTCGTAAAAGTAACCAGACACACTTTTGTATATATAATAATAGTAAAACTAATGAGTTAACGTTTATGCCACTTTTCTATTTTCAAACATTTGGTTGTCAGATGAACGTAGCTGATTCTGAGCAGATAAGAAAAAAACTTATGATGCGAGGGTTTAAACCATCACTGTCACCCGATAAGGCAGATATAATAGTAGTCAATACTTGCAGTGTTCGGGAAAATGCTGAGATAAGGGCAAGGGTAAAGATTGGTGAGTTTGCTAAATCAAAAAAAGAGAATGCATCATTATGGGTTATTGGGTGTATGGCGGAGCGGTTTGGAGACAAATTAAAAAGAATAATACCGGAAATAGATCTGGTAATTGGGGCAAAGAGGATTGATGAAATAGACGGTATTATTGAAAAGCAACTACCTGGCTGTGTATGCTCAAAATTACCTGAAACAGAGAGTAATGTGACTGATTTTGTACCTGTTATGCGTGGCTGCAATAATTATTGTACGTATTGTATCGTGCCTTATGTCCGGGGGCCGGAACATTCGATACCTGTAGGTGAAATAGAAAATGTTATCAGAGAAAAAGTTACGAATGGAGTCAAGGAGATTACTCTTCTTGGCCAGAATGTTAATTCCTACAACGACCATGAAACAGACTTTCCTGATTTGTTGTATAAGATAGCAAATATTAAAGGGTTAGAGCGGATTAGATTTACCACATCTCATCCAAAAGATTGTAATGAGAAATTGATACGTGCCATAGCCGAAATTCCAAAGATGAGTAGACATGTTCATCTTCCTGTTCAGGCTGGTTCAGATAAAATTCTTAAGATGATGAACCGTAATTACGAAAGTTTTCAATATCTTGAGCTTGTTGATATGATTAAAAAGTATCTGCCTGATGCTGATATTACAACGGATATAATGGTTGGATTTCCTGGTGAAACAGATAAGGATTTCAGGGAGACTCTTCAATTGGTAAAACAGGTACGATACACAACTGCATTTATGTTTGCATATTCTGTGCGGGAGGGTACTGAAGCTGCATCAATGGTTGATAATGTTCCCAAAGAGATAAAAATTAGTAGATTGAATGAACTCATTAATCTTCAGACATCAATTACAAAAGAAATTTATTCAAATGTTGTTGGAAAAGAGTGTGAAGTTTTGATTACCGGACAACAAAAGAAGCGTGACCGGTTTTGGATGGGACAGGATAAGGGCTGCAAAAAAGTACTTGTATCTTGCAACAGTATCAAGGCAGGAATGATTTTAAAAGTCAGGGCAGTGCGAAGCAGTGGTATGACATTAATATGCGAAAGGATCGTATGATGCGTGTAATAAAATGGTTAGCAATATTTGGGGCAGCTTTTTTTGCTGCATGGATTTTGATTTTTACATTCACACAACCACAATTTAAAGAAACTGCATCAGCCAGAATTTTTACTTATTACACACCACCAATTCCCGTTTATTTGTATGTAGCCGGAGCTTTCGCTATGGGATTGTTAATCGGGCTTGCAGTGGCTTTATATTATTACATTACTTATCAGGCAAGGATTCACAAAAAAAATAAACAGATTCGTGTTCTTGAAGAAGAGGTGAAAAAAGAGATTCCAGGTGAATCTTTTAGCGAAGAGCAAAGCTCAGTTCAAAATGAGAATTATAATGAGAACATTGCTGAAGAACAGGAAACTCCACCTGAGGAAAATTTATGAGTCAGGATAGAGTCAAGTTATCCTTAACAATTCTGTTATTGATGTTTTCGGTCTATTCAACCAGCAGTGGTAATCATTACCAAAACGGATTAACTGCTTTAAAAGCAGGAAAGATGGATGAAGCTGCTGTTAATCTGAAAAAAGCTTTAAAAAATGATCCTTCCAATCCGGTAATCAAGCTTGCTTATGCTTCGATTCTGGAGCCAATGGAAGCAGAAAAAGTATATCAGGAACTTGCTTCAAATGATGCTGTTGCGGATTCGATTCGGGCAGAAGCTTTATCCTGTTTAGGAAGTTATTTCTATGTTCAGAAAAAGTTTAAGGAATCTGCTGAGTTTTATCGTAGAGCGGCAAAAGCAGATCCAAAGCCTGTTTACAGACATCGTTGGGCCCTGGCTGTGTATGGTTCCGGTGATGAAGAAGCGGCTCAGTCAATCTGGTATACACTGTCTCTGGAATATGGGGATAACATATCCAGAATGGCTCAATACTATCTTGGTTTAATTCATTTTAAAAGGGCAGATTATGATAAAGCTTACAGTTGTTTTTTAAAAACTGGAAATGCGGAACCGGAAAATGCGTGGACTATTGCCGCATTGGCAGGTAAACTGGAATGTGCTGCCCACCTTGGAATGGCAGACAAAGTTGAATTATATACAACACAATTAAAGCCTTACAAACATAACCTTCTTGAACGTGATTTGCTACAGCTGACTATTTCTGACAATATAAAATTAACGGATCACGACAAAACAGATGAGAAAACCGGTTCCAATACTGGTGATTCCAGACAATTATTTACTCTTCAGGTTGGAGCATTTGGATCTCCAGAGAACGCTTCAAATCTCCAGAAGAAATTAAGTGAAAATTTTGAAGATGTTACAGTTATTCCTGTAACCCATTCAGATCAGGTCTTTTACAGAGTCAGGACCGGAACATTTTCATCCAGGGAAGAAGCGGAAAAATATGGTAAAAAGGAACTGGAAAAATCAGGCCTTAACTATCAGGTTGTTCCAAAATAGCCATTGATACTGAAAGAAGAAAGATATTTATAGGAGGTGTTTTGGTAGATTATGAAATTGTAATCGGACTTGAGGTGCATGCGCAGCTTCTGACAACAACTAAACTTTTTTGCTCATGCAGATCCAGATTTGGAGATCCACCAAATACTCATGGGTGTCCTGTATGTTTAGGGCTTCCGGGTGCTTTGCCGGTGATGAATCGTCGCGCGGTAGAGATGGCAGTCAGGATGGGGAATGCGATTGGGTGTAAAATAGCAACAAAGTCGATTTTTGCGCGGAAAAATTACTTTTATCCGGATCTTCCCAAGGGATATCAGATATCACAATATGATATGCCATTGTGTATTGGCGGGAGTCTTCCAATTATTGTAAATGAAGGGGAAAAGGTGATCGGAATAACCCGAATTCATCTGGAGGAGGATGCCGGAAAATTGATTCATGACCAGGGACCGGGTTCACTTTTTGATGTAAACAGATGTGGAACCCCTCTTATTGAGATTGTCAGTGAACCGGATATGAGAAGTCCGGCTGAGGCATATGCGTATTTGCTTAGTCTGAAACAGATCCTTGAGTATCTTGAGATCTGTGATTGCAATATGGAGGAAGGCAGTTTAAGGTGTGATGCAAATATTTCGATTCGTCATAAAGGTGAAAAAAAGCTTGGGACCAAAACAGAGATAAAAAACATGAACAGTTTCAAGGAATTGGAGAAAGCTCTGGAATATGAGGCGCAGAGGCAGGCGGAAGTGCTTGAATCTGGCAACAGCGTACTTCAGCAAACATTTTTATGGGATCCTTCAAGCGGTCGTTCAATTCCTATGCGTTCGAAAGAAGATGCTCATGATTATCGCTATTTTCCTGAACCGGATCTGATGCCGCTGGTTGTTGAGCAATCATGGACAGATTCTCTAAAGCAAACACTTCCCGAATTACCTTCACATCGCCGTACACGTTTCGAGAAAGAGATGGGTCTTGTACCGTCTGCTGCTGAAGTGTTAACGAGCAGCCGTGCATTGGCTGATTACTTTGAGCAAACGCTTCTGACTTACTCCGATGCCCGTCAAGTTGCAAACTGGATTATGGGAGATATACTCAGAATAGTAAAAGATGAGAAGCTGGAAATTAATTGTTTGAAAGTTACTTCCGAAAGACTTGGGAAAATTCTTAAGCTGGTTGAAAATAATACCATTTCTGCAAGATCTGCAAAAAAAGTGATTAACCTGGTTCAGGAGCAGGATAAGGAGCCCGAAAAAATTATAGAGGAGCAGGGGCTTGGACAAATATCGGATTCAGGAGCACTTGAAACAGCCGTTAAAACAGTTCTGGACCAAAATCCTGATACTGTTGAGCGATACAAAAAGGGAGAGAAAAAATTGATCGGTTTTTTTGTAGGACAGGCAATGCGGGCAACTCAGGGAAAAGGAAACCCCAAAGAAATAAACAGTCTTATAACCAGGATGTTAGGTTAGTGAAATCTATCAGGAATTTATGTATAGTCAGTTTGTTACTGTTTCCGGTTTTTAGTTTGGCGGATTCAGGTGATGAATTTTCTCCAAGTGAAGCTGCATTTTCGATTGAAGAGGATTCATTACAAGCTGCAAATGATGAGAATAATGAAAAACTTCAGGCAGCTAACAGGCTTAAGCTCACTAAACATTCTTATGAAAAAAGAAATAAAATTGCGCTTGCTGCGGGGATGATGGTTTTTTTGGCAATTGTTATGACAACTGCGCAACAATGGAATCCGGATTAATCTGTATGATTGTTGCGCATGAAGGCAGGTTGTTTTTAGGTATAGTAAGTTTTTGAACCCCAGAGAGTATTTTATTTTACTGGATCGGTAATTATTCGGGTAATAAAATATTGACTTCGACATACATTTTTTTGTATTTTACGTTTCTAATTGCGAGAGTAGCTCAGTGGTAGAGCTCCACCTTGCCAAGGTGGCTGTCGCGGGTTCAAGTCCCGTCTCTCGCTCCAAATTTCAGGGGTTCCTGTCAGGAAACCCCTCTTTTTTATAATACCCTTTTTTTAGGGCGGCATAGCCAAGTGGTAAGGCAGAGGTCTGCAAAACCTTTATTCTCCAGTTCGAATCTGGATGCCGCCTCCATATCAGTTACCTGAAAAATCCATATAGTAATTTCATTCATGTTTTTATTTATGCAGGATTTAATCTTTGATTGTGGCTGTTTGCTAAGGTTATAATTCACCAAGTTGTTTGATCAGATCTTTTGCTGTAATTTCAGAAAAACCATCAACTTGTACAATTTGTTCCCATGATGCTTCTTTTAATCTTTTAATAGAGCCAAATTTTTTGAGCAGCATTTCTGCTTTTTTTTGTCCGATTCCCTTTAAATTCTCAAGTTGGGAGTGCTTGAACTGTTTACCACGAATCTTGCGATGGTATGTGATGGCGTATCGATGCACTTCATCACGGATCCGTTCTACCAGTTTCCTGGCAGGATGAGTTTGCGGTAACCGGACAGGTTCACTTACACAGGGTGAATAAAGGATTTCTTCCTTTTTTGCCAGTGATGCTATAAGAGGTGGATTATCAAACTGTTTTAATGCGTTTGAAGCTGCATTAAGTTGCCCGGGACCTCCGTCAATTAAAAGAAGGTCCGGAAATTGTGATTTCTCCTCATTTAACCTTTTTAGCCGCCGGGTAACAACTTCCATCATCATCGCAAAATCATTCTGACCATCAACTGTTCTGATTTTGTATCGTCGGTATTGGGATTTATTTGGAATGCCATTTTTAAACTGAACCATTCCGGCAACAGTAAATGTTTCTCCAAGATTAGAAATATCAAATGCTTCAATAGTTTCCGGAAAACATGGCAGGTTAAGAATTTTCTGCAAATCTTTTAAATCTGCAGTTGCATTGTGGGGTGCCTTCTGGTCCAGATACAGTTTTGCATTTTTTTCTGCCATTTTTATCAATATCTGCTTATTGCCTTTTTGAGGTACAAGGATTTTAATTCTTGATTCAAATTGCTCATTCAACCATGACTGGATAATATCTGCATTAAAACCAGAATTGTCGGGAATCAGGATCTCTTCAGGGATATACTCATCATGATTGAGGTAAAACTGCAATAAAATGTTGTCATGATTTGAATTAGAAAGATTCCAGGCGTTTTTAGCAAACAGGTAATTTCTGCTGGATATAAGGAGTCCGTCTCTGAAATGTAATACCGCAAGGCATGTATTTCTGTCTCCTTCAGCAAGGCCAAACACATCACAGTTAATATCAGAAATTCTAAGATCTACCTGTTGAAGACGGGAAGCGGTTTTAATTAGTTGAATCTGATCTCTTAGCATTGCAGCTTTTTCGAACAGCAACTCTCTGGAAGCATTTTCCATTCGGATATAAAGTTCCTTGATCAAGTCGTTTCGTTTTCCAGACAAAAATCGGATCAGGTCGCTGACATCATCTCTATATGATTCCTTTGTGATTTTCCCTGCGCAGGGTCCGGAACAACGTCCCATTGAATAGTTAATACAAGGTCGAATTGATCTGGGTAGAGGAAGATTTTTATTGCAATCACGAAGTTTAAATATTTTCTTTGCAAAAGCTGCCATGCGTCGCATTGAACTGACATCGGTGTACGGACCAAAATATTTTGCACCATCTTTAGTTACTTTTCTGACAACAAGAAGTCTTGGAAAATTTTCCTGAATGGTAACTTTAAGATATGGATAGTGTTTATCATCTTTTAGTTCAACATTGTAGTGAGGTTTGTGAGCTCTGATCAGATTTGCCTCAAGTATCAAAGCTTCTGTTTCATTATTGGTTGCAATCCAGTCGATTTGTTGGAGCTTTTGAAGCATTAACGGAATGTGTGCTCTGTCTTCATGTGAATCAACAAAATAGGAGCGAACCCGATTCCGAAGATTGACAGCTTTCCCTATATATATGGGAGTTCCCGATCCATCTTTCATGATATATACGCCAGGACTTTCGGGAAATCGATTTATTTGATTGGGTAATCCATCACCCTTAACATTGGTGACATTGTTAGTGCAATTTTCCATATCTTTTATCACACAGTTAAAAAATTATTATACATTTGATTACGTTTAGATAACAAAATTACTTAAAGTTACTGAAGAATTCTGTAACGGAATAAATATATGTTACATTTGGCAGCCAATATCGATCCTATTTTGCAGAATAAAAGAGTCGAATAACCAAAAAGACCTGTTTTTTTCGAAAAGCCGAAAGGAATAGCTGATGCAGCTAATAATATTTACTGGAATACAGGGATCAGGTAAATCAACATTTTATAAAGAGAAATTTTTTCATACGCACATGAGGATTAATCTGGATCAACTTCGTACACGCCACAGAGAAAGCCGATTTGTTAAAACATGTTTTGAAACAGGTACCCCCTTTGTTGTCGATAACACGAACACTTTGCCACAGGATCGTAAACGCTACATAACACAAGCTAAAATAACAGGTTACGAAATAATTGGATACTTTTTTGATACAGTTTTAGAAGAGGCACTTGGTAGAAACAAACAAAGGTATGGCAGAATGGTTGTTCCGGAAAAAGCAATTGTTGCTGCATACAAAAAATTAATCCCACCATCTTATGCTGAAGGATTTGACAAAATTTACAAGGTAAAGATAACAAAAGACGCTGTTTTCAAAGTTTGTAAAATGTAACATTAAATATCTATAACTCACTGTAGTTTTAGGAAAAAAGTATCATAATGAAAAGGATGATAAAGAGATTGGATCTATGCCTGTATGATATTTAGTGTATAATTATCGTAAAAGCTTATCCTGATTACAATTATAAAGGTTTTCAGTATTGCAGAGTCGTTTTGAAAACCTCCTCCAAAAACACGGCTGTTTCTGGAGAAAAATACCAAAGTGTCTGATTTTTATATAATTATAAAAATATGTGGCCCAGTGATTGCGCTCCTTGTTATAGGTACCTCTCAATTATTTCTTCATAAGGAGGAACAGCTGTGAAAAAACTTTTATTAATAATAGTATTCTTGTTTTCTGTTGCCTTTAATGGTTTTTGTCAGCAGAATAATGATACATTAACGCTATCCACATCGATAGATAGTCTCAGTTACATTATTGGAAGAGATGTAGGAGCTCAATTAAATGATCTTGAAACTAAATTGAATATGGATGCGTTCTCTGCTGGTGTTGATCAGGCAATGCAAGGTCTCCCTTCAAAAATTGATTCGATCACTGCAGATTCAATAAGGCGTCAATTTGCTACTCGTGTGCAGGAACAGATGGAAGAGGAACAGGAACAACTGGCACAAAGGTACAAGGATTTGAGTGAGTCATTTCTGGCCCAAAACCGGCAAAGAGAAGAGGTTCAGACTACAAGCAGTGGACTTCAATATGAAATTATTGAACAGGGAGAAGGGCCAATGCCCGAAGCAAGTGATTCGGTAAGAGTATCGTATATGGGAATGCTTGTGGACAGTACAGTATTTGACAGCACTGCAGAACCTGTAGTTTTGGAACTCTCACGTACTATTCCGGGATTAGCGGAAGGGATTCAATTAATGAATGAGGGTAGCGAATATATATTTTATATACCCTCCGACCTTGCGTATGGTGAACAAGGTATTCCTCCCGTTATCCCGCCAAATGCAGCATTGATATTCAGGGTCAGACTTGAAGAGGCTTTAGGTCAGGAGAGAAGAACAGATTTCCGAAAATAATATGTTTTTACTAATCTTAAATTTTTGCCGTTCAAATTTATAGAATATTGAGCGGCATTCTTTTTTTTTCAGGAATAGAACCAATCCTCATTTCGGGATCTCAATTTTGCAATTTATGATTTTATAAAGGGTTATGATATTATATTGTTTTTAACATCTATTACACCATCGGTATTTTTTGCAATATTTTCTGCTGCGATTGAGATTTGTGGTGTGGAAACATTTCCGGACAAAATTACGTGTCCGTTATTAACCGCGATCTCAATTTTATCAACACTTATTGAAGAGTTTCTGTCAAAGGCAGCAGCAATATCACGTGAAATCATCTCATCAACGTAGTGTTTCTCCGGTACTACAGTCAAGCGACTGTGAACAGATTTTACTCCATTGATATCCCCTGCATGTTCTTCAACCCTGATTTTTTGCCAATATGCAGGAACAGAACCATCAATTATTACATTTCCGTTTTGAACAGAAATTAAAATATCAGAATCATCTATATCAGAATCCCAAGATAGAATCTGCTTGATATTTATTTGAATTTCCTCATCAGAAGGTAGTCTGTGACCGTCAGGAAAACGGACATCAATTTCATTTCTTACGGCTTTTACTCCAGGAACAGCTCTTGCATTCTGTTCAGCTACATTCCTGGCCAGGTGTGTGGGAGCTAATCCCTTGAGTATTACTGTGTTATCAGTAATATCAACAGTTATTTCGGAACCGTCCAAACGGGCATCCCAAAAAAGGTGTTCAACAATATTTTTTTTAATATCTTCTGATGAAAAGGTCATAAATCCTCCGGTTACATACAGTTAGACAATAAATTCCAACAGAATTCCTTACGTTTAATGATGCTGAATGTCAAAGGTATCAATAGCTTCAAATTGGTTGATCTGTTGAATGAGGAGAGCATATCAGTATTCCTGAACGATTTATTTCTATGTCACAAAGAATTGTTTGTCTTCGAATTAGAGTTTTTTTCTGCTTTCGTAAGCTTTTTGAAGATACTCTCTGACTTCATCATCTGTAGTTTGTTCGAAATCCATATACCATGAACCAACAGACATAAATGATTCGGGAGTTCTGACGCAAATAACTTCATCACACTCTTCTTTTAATTCAAGACAGGATGACGGTGCACCAACCGGAATCGCAGCAACTATTTTTGCAGGTTCTTTTCTTCTGACAGCGCGAATTGCTACTTTCATAGTTGCCCCTGTAGCTATACCATCATCAATTAATAACACAGTACGACCTTTTATGTCTGGGGCATCTCTTCCATTACGGTAAAGTATTTTTCTTCTTTCAAGCTCTTTTAGTTCCCTGTTTGCGGTATTCTCGATATTTTCCTTTGAAATGGACAGATAATTCACTACTGCATCATTTAACAGTAAAATTCCACCTTCAGCAATTGCTCCCATTGCCAGTTCTGGTTGATAAGGAGAACCTAACTTTCGTACAATAAAAACATCAAGTTCTGCATTAAGCATAATTGCAACTTCATAGGCAACCACCACACCGCCTCTTGGAAGTGCAAGAATTAACAGATTCGCATCATTACGATATTTTTCGAGATATGAAGCCAGTATCCTGCCGGCTTCTTTCCGGTCGCGATATGGCTCATTCATCCTGTAAAACCTCCTTAAAACTGTCACCTCTTAAACCGGAACAGTCCTGATTCATGTTTAGAAAACAATAAGACAGTGATGATTTCTTTTGATCTTGTCCAGTAATATCACCACTGAATAGTACCTTCATCACTTCCACCATAGCCGCCATGACCATAATCACCAACACTTTTAGGTTTACGCCCAGTTGCTTCACTAACTTTAATACTCCTTCCCTGAAACACTGTGCCATTCAGATTGTGAATTGCACTTTCAGCATTTTCCATTTCAACAAAACCAAAACCACGGGACCGACCGGTCTGGTGATCAGTAATAATTGAAGCCGAATGAACCTCACCGAATTGAGAAAAAAGATCTTTTAATGAATCTTCAGTTGTTCCCCAGGAGAGATTACCAACATACAGTTTTTTTGCCATTTCCGGGACTCCTGTTATTATTTATTCTTTAAAAATTAATAAAATCTGAAATTGAACCATGGTGCTGGTCTATAATTGCAATAATAATACCAATATGAAATGAACGATTTACCATGCTAAACATGACATGTTTCAGGAACAGTACAATTTCAGAACAGATGTAACAATTTTACGACACAAACTCCGGCCAGCTTGCCGGACAGCATCACTTTAAAGCTCTGTATTGACGGAAAAATATTCCTGTACGTAGTATTTGCATGTGATCATCCAAAAGGATCAGGATTTTATCAATTGCGGTCGAAATGGGAGCATCGGGGCGCTTTTGAGAAATGCCTATTAATGAAAAAAAGAATCATAATTATTTGGATTAAAAAAATTAATAAAACCTGACTGTTATTTTATTATTTTTCAAACAGGTCTAAGAACCGGTTTTCGTACAGTTCGTACAATCCCCATTTGTCTAGTTCTTCCTTGAGCTCCTGAGCTTTGGAGCGATCATTTTTAGCTGCTTTAAACATGGATTCAATTCGATCCATTACATATTTTGGAACATCCTTGTCTTCAGGAAAGATATCGGATTCAGTTCCGGAAAACATTGTTTCGCTATCAAATAAACCGGAAGAAAAAAATTCTTTCAACTTATCTTCAATTTCTGCAAACATTGGATCAGTTTTTTCAACATCAATTTCCAGTTCAGTGAAATCGGGTTTGGTTCCGGTGATAAGCGATAATTTTTTTACAATTGCCAAAGCGGCACGGGGATATGTAAGGCCGGCAGCATAAGCTGGTATAGTTGCCAAAAGGCAAATGGCATCTATTCCTCTTATACCGGCAAATCCTAGCATCAAGCCGTTCAGTCCACTGATAACCCCGTCG
>Ga0123335_1003799_pt1 | contig 20478 bp, 17 predicted proteins | sample BiotimSIPDNA_2_FD_89707 | JGI IMG/M metagenome (GOLD analysis project Ga0123335, IMG submission 89707) | Anaerobic biogas reactor microbial communites from Washington, USA - Biogas_R2 time_0 SIP DNA | ecosystem: Engineered > Bioreactor > Anaerobic > Unclassified | place: Washington, USA...
GACTGGCTGAGACAACTGAATTATCATCCGACAATACGTGTCTCAGCTGTCATCGTTCAGTATGGGCTGATCATTCTTTTTTTAGCGGTCAATCGTATGAAACCCGGCTTTCTTCTGGTTATGGCAGGCAGTCTGATGAACGCGCTGGTCATGATTGCCAACGGCGGTCAGATGCCGATTGGCCGGGTGATTCTGACGTTTGGTGAACAGGCGGCCGCAAAAATCGACCTGTCACCACACTATTTTCTGGCATCAGGTACCGAACCTTTACTTTTTTTAGGAGATATCATTCCCTGCTGGATCTATATGATCAGTGTTGGTGACATTGTAATCAGCCTTGGCCTGTTTATTTTTGGCATCTATCTTCCGAAGAAAATAACACGGCAGAGGACGTTGCCTGACCATCGCTGACGAACAGTATGTACTTTTTATCAATCTTTCTTGTCAACATTGTCAATCAGAGTTGAACAATCAGAAGACATTCGGTATACTTTGGGATGGCATTAATCCAGAGAAAAGAGAGGATATTTGTATGGGTTTTATTGATACCATCATAGAAAGAGCTAAGACTGACAAGAAGACAATCGTACTGCCGGAGTCCGCAGATCTCCGGGTGATCGAAGCGTGCGCCAAACTTCTGGCTGCAAAAATAACCAATGTTGTGATGATTGGAGACCGGGAGACAATCCAGTCTTCTGCGCCGCAGTTTGATCTTTCAGAAGCCCGTTTTGTTGATCCTGCCACGAGTCCGGATTTTGATGATTACGCGACGACGCTTTTTGAAATGCGGCAGGCGAAGGGAATGACGCTTGAACAGGCACGTGAAACCATGCTGAATCCTCTTTATTACGCGGTGATGATGGTTAAGAAAAATGAAGCTGACGGTATGGTCGCAGGTGCTGTCAACAGCACATCTGCCACCTTGAGACCTGCTTTGCAAATTCTCAAGACCGCACCCGGTACCAAACTGGTATCCGCGTTTTTTATGATCATTGTTCCTGACTGCTCCTATGGTTCCGATGGTACGTTCCTGTTTGCGGATAGCGGTTTGGTAGAAAATCCGGATGCGGATCAGCTGTCAGAAATCGCTTTGTCATCGGCCAAAACATTCCGCACACTGGTCCATCAGGATCCTTATGTTGCCATGCTGTCCTATTCGACATATGGCAGTGCCAGGAGTCCTCTGACAGAAAAAGTAGTAGAGGCAACACGTCTGGCTAAAGAAAAAGCTCCTGATCTCATGCTCGATGGAGAACTGCAGGTCGATGCAGCACTTGTTGAACAGGTGGGTAAAAGCAAAGCACCCGGCAGTTCGGTGGCCGGTAAAGCCAATGTGCTGGTTTTCCCTGACCTGAACTCGGGAAATATCGCCTACAAACTGGCGCAGCGTCTCGCGAAGGCGGAAGCCTACGGCCCGATCACACAGGGTATCGCAAAGCCGGTCAATGATTTGTCACGCGGCTGTTCAGCTGATGATATCGTCGGTGTGGCAGCGATAACAGCTGTACAGGCTCAGGAATAAGAGGTTCACTCAACTCGTTTTGGAGTTATCGGGGAGGTTTCATACATGAATGTTCTGGTGATTAACGCAGGCAGTTCTTCGTTGAAGTACCAGTTTCTCAACGCACTGTCAGGCGATGTTCTGGCAAGAGGCAATGCTGAACGGATTGGTTTGAAGGATTCACTGATCAAGCATAGTCTCAATGGAGCACCTGCTATCAAGATCCCAGTCGATATGCCCAATCATAAAGTCGCCGTGCAGGCGGTGCTTTCTGCATTGACATCCGAAAAGCACGGCGTGATCAAGGATATGGATGAAATTGATGCTGTTGGACACAGGGTTGTCCATGGTGGTGAGAAGTTTGCATCCTCTGTTCTCATTACACCGGAGGTGAAGCGCGCGATTCGTTCATGCTTTGAACTGGCTCCGCTGCATAATCCACCGAACATGACAGGTATTGAAGCGTGTGAAGAAGCCATGCCGGGTGTCCCTCAAGTCGCAGTCTTTGATACGGCTTTTCACCAGACCATGCCATCAAAAGCTTACATTTACGCGCTGCCTTACGAACTCTACGAGAAGCATGGCATCAGACGATACGGATTTCACGGTACGTCTCACGCCTACGTGTCTCAGCGTGCTGCCGCGTTACTTGAAAAACCGTATGACAAACTGAAAATCATCAGCTGCCATCTCGGCAACGGTTCTTCGATCGCTGCGATCCGCTACGGACGCTGTGTTGATACATCCATGGGATTTACTCCGCTTGCAGGCATTTGCATGGGAACACGCTGTGGTGATATTGATCCGGCGATCGTCACCTTTCTAATGGAAAAAGAAAAGTTGGACCCGCATGGTGTTGATAACCTGATGAACAAGGATTCGGGCGTGTTCGGGATCTCCGGTGTCAGCAGTGACTTCAGAGACCTTTATACAGCTGCCGGAGAGGGTAATAAACGGGCTTCACTGGCTCTTGATCTGTTCAAATACCAGTGTCGCAAGTATATTGGTGCTTATGCCGCTGCAATGGGCGGTGTTGATGCCGTCGTCTTTACAGCAGGAATCGGTGAGAATACAGTGGATATCCGGCAAGGTGCCTGTGAAGGGCTCGACTATATGGGTATTCAACTGGATCCATATAAGAACACCGCGGTTAAAAGCCGGGAAGCCGTCGTATCGACTGACGAATCACCTGTCAAAGTACTGGTTATTCCAACCAATGAGGAACTGGCGATTGCCCGCGAGACAGCACAAATCTGCGGTGCTCAAATGTAATTATATTAAGACATCGTGATGCCGGCTGCTTTTCCGGCCTCATGATTTGGGAGATCAAACAATGAAAGAATCAGCAAAAAAAGTTGAAGCCATCACAGCGATGGACCAGGACTTTTCCCAGTGGTACACAGATGTTGTACTCAAAGCTGAGTTGATTGATTACTCAGCAGTCAAAGGCTGTATGATTTTGCGGCCTTATGGCTACGCAATCTGGGAGAACATCCAGAGCAGTCTTGACAGACGCTTTAAGGAATGTGGCCATGAAAACGTGGCGATGCCGCTCTTTATACCTGAAAGTCTTCTGCAGAAGGAAAAGGATCATGTCGCCGGTTTTGCACCAGAAGTTGCCTGGGTTACTCAAGGCGGTCAGGAAACATTGAGCGAGCGTCTTTGCATCCGCCCCACTTCAGAAACACTCTTTTGCGATCACTATTCACATGTGATCCAATCATGGCGAGATCTTCCCAAGTTATATAATCAATGGGTTTCAGTTGTTCGCTGGGAAAAGACGACACGTCCGTTCCTCCGTTCAACAGAATTCTACTGGCAAGAAGGGCATACGGCGCATGCAACAGCCGATGAGGCGGTTGCCGAGACCTTACAGATGCTCGACATCTATGCGGCGTTTTACCGGGATGTTCTGGCAATCCCCGTGATCAAGGGTAAAAAGACAGAAAGCGAAAAATTTGCCGGGGCTGTAGACACTTATACGGTTGAGGCGATGATGCACGATGGAAAAGCGCTGCAGTCAGCAACCAGCCATTATTTTGGTGATGGTTTTGCCCGTGCGTTCGATATTCAATTTGCTGATCAAAATAATCAACTTCAGTATGTTCACCAGACATCATGGGGTCTGTCAACGCGTTCAGTCGGAGCAATCATCATGGTGCATGGAGACGACAATGGTCTGGTTTTACCACCTCGTGTCGCGCCTGTTCAAGTGATGATCATCCCGATTGCTGCCCACAAACCGGGTGTTATTGAGGCTGCTGAAACCTTAAGAACCGAACTTTCCCAGTCTTACCGCGTCAAAATTGACAGCAGTGACAAAATGCCCGGATGGAAATTCAGTGAGTATGAGATGAAGGGCGTTCCGCTGAGGCTGGAACTGGGTCCCCGCGATTTGGAGAAAAATCAATGTCTGGCCGTTCGCCGTGATACCGGTGAGAAGATAGCATTGTCTCTGGACACTTTAACGCAGTCTGTGTCTGCGTTGCTCGATGACATACACGAGAACTTGTTGAATAAAGCGCAGGAGCGTATGGACAGCCGTATTAGCTCTGCTGCAGACTGGGACTCGTTTGTCAGGCTGGTTGCTGAAAAACCGGGATTCATTCGTGCGCTCTGGTGTGGTGATCCCGCATGCGAACAGACAGTCAAGGATGAAACAGGGGCGACCTCCCGCTGCATACCGTTTGATCAGCAGCCGGCTGAAGGATTGTGTATCTGTTGTCAGAAAAAAGCCAAACACATGGTTATCTGGGGCAAAGCCTATTAATCGTTATTCATCCGATAGCCATCCCAGGAAAATTCGGCGGCAGTCATTATTGTCCGGCCAGCCAGCTTCTTGAGCGGACCATCACAGACTGGTGAAAAAATCAGATGTGTTGCCCAGAGCTGCTGGTGAGCCACTTTTTTCCCATCAGCCAGAAATGACCGGTTAAATTCGTTGCGGCCATACTTGCCATCGCCGACGATCGGGTGACCAATTGATGCCAGATGTGAACGAATCTGGTGTGTTCGCCCGGTAACCAGCTCAACGATCAGTTCTGAGACATCTTCATGATCGGGACCGACATTGTGAAAAATCCGGGTAATCTGATAGCACGTCTGGATTTTCAGGTCACCGGGCCTTTTTTGATCGTGGATGTAGACGGTGCTTTGCCGTTCATCTTTTTCAAGCCAGCCGGTCAATTGCCGCATCGACGTTCCATCTGCGCAGCGGACAGGCGTTCCATGTCGGGGAATGCCGCGCACCAGGCAGGTGTAGCGTTTGATGACACGATTTTGACGCATCTGATCTTGAACTGAGCGGCAAAGGATTGTATTTCCGGCGATCATGATCAAGCCGCCCGTCTGTCTGTCCAGCCGATGGCACAGACACAGATCCTGATTGCGGCGCTCTTCCCGCAGCAGATCGATCAGCGTCGATTCATGGTGTCGGGCAGCAGCTCCGGTATGAACGAGCAGCCCCGGTTTCTTTCTGCAGATCAGAACGTGTTCGTCCTCATAGTGTATGTCATATTTTCTGTCTGGCTGCTGTACCCTATCGGGAAGGAACATGACAACCTGATCGCCAGTAAAGACGACTGAGTCCTGGCGGAGCCGATGTCCGTTGACACGAATATTACGCTTGCGATAAGCCTGGTAGATCATCGGTGGCCGCAAATGGGTATAACGATTGAGAACAACACTGATCAGACGTTTGCCATTCTCACTCGCGTCAATTGTGAAGGTGAGTGGTTCTGCCAAAGAGGATCCTGCTCCTTTCCCGATGAATGTTAATGTCGGGTTCATGTTCATCATACATGCTGTTCCGGGTGGATGGCAATGTTGTGAAGTAAATTAAAAACAGTCGGATTCCGTTCTTGCCCTACGATGATCATTGGGCTAAACTGGAAACAATCATGACTGGATCATTGGGAGGAAGACAGAATGAGCAAGACCGTGATGGTCATCTTCGGAGGTTCATCGCCTGAATATCAGGTGTCGCTTCAATCTGCCTGTAATATCATCAGTGCTTTACGCGAAGCAGCGTATGCTGTTGTCCGTGTCGGTATAACGCAGACTGGCGGGTGGTACCGCTTTGAAGGACCAGATGATCAAATTAAAAATGATACCTGGCAGGACAGTGTGATACAACCGAAAAGCTGTAACGGCATCTGCTCACCCCGGGATTTTGTTGCATCCGTGTGTGGCTCCGTGCCTGACTGTATTTTCCCTGCTGTACATGGTGTTAATTGTGAAGACGGAGCGTTGCAGGGTTTTCTGACCTTGACACGAATTCCCTACGTTGGCAGCAAGGTGCTGGCATCTGCTGCCTGTATGGACAAAGCGCACACGCGCAGGCTGTTCCACGAAGCCGGACTGCCTCAGTGCCGCTATACAACCGCGACGCGCAGAGAAATCCTGAACGATGTCGAGGCCATCAGCAGACACGTGGCCACGCATATTGGATACCCCTGCTTCTTGAAACCCAATAACGGCGGTTCTTCGATCGGAACACGACGCGTAGCTGATCCGTCAGAACTGCTTGATGGTCTTCAGTATGTCAGCCGATATGATCCGGTTGTATTGATTGAGTCTTTCGTTAAAGCCAGGGAAATAGAAGTCTCTGTACTGGGAGATGAAGCGCCGATTCTCGGTCTGATCGGTGAAATTGTGACGAACCAGTCTGTTGACTATTACGACTACGATGCAAAATACGTAAACGCAGATGACGCAGCTGTTGTCATACCTGCCCTGCTTGATGATCGAACAGAACAACTGATTCGCCGGTACGCGCTGACCGCATACCGGTGCGCCGGCTGCTCCGGCCTTGCCCGTATTGATTTTTTTATTGACCAGGCCGATGGTTCCGTTTATCTCAACGAAATCAACACGCTTCCGGGGTTTACAGCAATCAGCGTCTACCCGAAATCATTTACCGCGGCGGGCATGCCAATGCCGGAGCTGGTCAGACGTTTATGTGAAGATGCGATCCAGTATGAGAACGCACGTTCCAGACAGGAAATCAAATGACACAGGCATATGACAACAGACCCATCGGTGTTTTTGATTCCGGTCTTGGCGGATTGACCGTCCTCAAGGACATCATGCAGCGGTTGCCCGCGGAAAACACACTCTACTTCGGGGATTCAGGCAGGATGCCCTATGGTAGCAAATCGGTTGAAACGGTGACGCGTTTTTCATTGCAGAATATGCGCTTTCTTCTTGTTCAAGAAGTCAAAATGATCGTCATTGCCTGCAATACAGCGAGTTCTCGCGCTTATGCAACCATTCGAAACAACAGCCCTGTTCCTGTCATAGAGGTCATAGAACCGGGATCTCGTGAGGCTGTCAGGCAGTCTGAAAATGGACGGATCGGTGTGATCGGAACACAGGGGACAATAGACAGTCAAGTCTATATCAAAACCATTGAAAAACTTTCTGACAAGCCGGTTGAAATTTTCCAACAGGCTTGCCCGCTGTTTGTCAGCCTGGCTGAGGAAGGTTGGTGGGATCATCCGGTGACCCGGGATGTCGCCCGGATCTATCTGGAACCGCTGTTATCCCGTCATATTGATGCACTTGTTCTCGGTTGTACGCATTATCCGCTGCTCAGCTCTGTTATTAAAAGTATTGCGGGCCCCTCTGTCCGCCTGATTCACTCAGGTGCAGCTGTTGCAGCTGTTATTGAACAGACGCTGAAGCGGACAGAGTCTCTGAATAATGGGCAAAAACCTGCTGTGCATGCATACTTTACCAGTGACAGCGTCAGACGGTTCCAGACATTGAGCAGTTTGTTTCTTGATCAGCCGATCACTGATATCCAGCACGTTGACATTGAGCAGTATAGCTGCGACGCGCTTCAGTCTGACTGAGCGAACGTTTATCCGAAAGGAAACCTGATATATGGATTCAAACGTCCTTCTCACCATCAATGGCCGCCAGTGGAGCGGTCACGAGGAACCACAGCTGATTCGTCTGACGACGGAAGGTCAGCTGCTGCGGCTGAAAAAATTCTGGTCTATTGTCTATGACGAGAGTGATGCAACCGGCATGGAGGGAACCCGTACCACCATTCAAGTTGAGGATGAGGGATCAATGATCCTGACTCGAACAGGATCACATGAGATGAGATTGACTTTTGAAGCGGGCAGCCGACACATCACGCGGATGAATACACCCTACGGAGATCTTGATGTGAGTGTGTTCACCAGTATGGTCGAAAGTCAAATTGATGACTCCGGCGGATTTATTCACCTTGGATATACCATTGATATCAATAATCAGGAGCAGCTGAATACGCGGCTGGACATCGAAATTAAAAAATCCGTTGTCTGATTCACAAAAATAGATGGGAGTTATCTGAAACAGTTGACAGGCAGGCACTTCTGTTAGATAATATTGTTCGCGTCTGTGGAGGTGAATCATGCTGGTTGATATAGCACAAATATCAAATGGCCTGACAAACCGGATTGATCTTGAGATGATAATAGCACAAGAAGAATGGGCTGTGTCGTTTCAGGCGTTCAAGCTGGCGGGTGATGCTTCCTTCAGCGGTATGCTGCTGGCAGACGAGAACGGTGTCATAACCATCACCGGACACCTGAATGCTCATATTGTCAGCCAGTGCGCCAGGTGCCTTGTGTCTGTGCCGCTTGATCTGGTTCTGCCGGTTGATGAATGTTTTGAATGCATCGGACAGGAACGGCAGCCCGACAGTGACTGTTACAGTTATGAGCGGTCAACAATTGATTTGATACCGGCATTGCGGGATACCCTGGTATTATCGGTGCCACAGAGGATACTGTGCCACGAAACATGCAAGGGAATCTGCCCGGAGTGTGGTGTTGATTTAAACAAAGAGACATGCAGCTGTAGTAAGGAAGGTCTGAAACAGGACAACCCTTTCAGCCAGCTCAAAGAATTGTTATAGGAATCATTGACTATTCCTCATAACGTACGGAGGTGTAAAAATGGCAAATCCAAAACGAAAGTGGTCTAAAGCCAGAACAGGTCGTGCCCGTTCAAACTGGAAACTGAGCGTGCCGAAGCTGGCAGAATGTCCTCGGTGTCATACCCTGAAAATGCCGCATAAAGTCTGTAAATCATGCGGTTATTACAACGGCAGAGAAGTCATTGCAACCGAACAGGAATAAATCTGAAAGATCATCTTGAGTGATGCCTGACAGAGAGCGGGTTTTTGAATCATACGACTGATGAGTCGATTGTTTCACTGCCGTTTAAAGCGTTATTATTCCAGATGAACGGAATGCAGCGGGGATGACAGCATGCTCGCTGCTTTTTTAGTTAACACGATGGAAGAAGGGAACCAGGACATGAACGGAATACAAGGACATCGCATTCGTTCTGTCGCGCCGGACAGCATAGCGGCTGATCTTGGCCTGCAACCGGGTGACCAGCTTCTGACGATGGACAACCATCCGCTGATCGACATCTTTGACTATCGGCTTAGGCAGCTTAAATCGAATCTTCTCATCAGTGTGCTGCAGAGCGGCCGGTTGATCGAGTATGAGATCGAAAAGGATGAAGATGACGAGATTGGACTCGAGTTTGACAATCCTCTGATGCAGGATTGTACGTCGTGTGACAACCATTGCATTTTCTGCTTTATTGATCAGTTGCCGAACGGACTGCGTAAGTCACTTTATGTCAAAGACGATGATCTCAGATTATCTTTTTTGAACGGTAATTATGCCACGCTGACCAATCTATCCGATGAAGCACTGGAGCGACTGATCAATTATCGTTTTTCGCCGATGAATATATCGGTGCATACAACAAATCCAGGCCTGAGACGAAAAATGCTGTGCCACCCGAAGGCTGATCAGATTATGCAGCAGCTCGAACGAATTGCCGGAGCCGGTCTGCAGTTGAATCTCCAGATTGTGCTCTGTCCCGACGTTAATGACGGAAGTGAGCTCGAACGGACGATGTCGGACTTGATCGGGCTTGGATCAGCCTTGAACAGTATTGCCGTTGTCCCGGTTGGTATTACACGTTATCGCAATCAGAAACGCTTGTTTCCCCTGAGATCTTTCAGCCGGCCGGAAGCACAAACGGTTATTGATCAGATTCAGAACATTCAGGATAAGCTGCTGCCGATCTGGGGACGACGAATGGTATATGCATCGGATGAATTTTATAATCTAGCTGGCCAGTCTTATCCGGAAACAACAGTCTATGATGATTTTCCACAGCTTGAAAACGGTGTCGGAATGGCGTCGCTGATGCGGCAGACAGTAGCAGATGGACTGGCTTCTATCAACCGGGATCCGGTCGAACCAATACATCGGTCACAGACCGGTCAGGCGGAAGGCACGATCAAACATCTGCTGATCGGGACGGGCACCGCGGCAGCTCCACTTCTGGAAAGCTTCCGGGATGATCTGACCGGACGTGCGCATACAGAGGTATCCATCCTGCCGATTACCAATCGTTTCTTCGGGGATCAGGTGACCGTAGCAGGTCTGCTGACAGGACAGGATATCGTTGAACAGATTCGGCCACTTGCTGATTCACTGAAAACAGGCGGCAGTCAGCCTGTCCTGATTCTCCCGGCCTGTGTGATTAAGTATGATGAACCTGTGCTGCTGGATGATCTGACAATCAATCAGGTCAGTGATGCAATTCAGATTCCGGTTTGGGTCTGTGCTTCTGACGGGGGCAGCTTGGTCCAATTACTGGACTGGGTTGCTGTAAAAGGAGGTCATGACGAATGAGTCAACCTGTTGTTGCCATTGTAGGACGTCCAAATGTTGGCAAGTCAACGCTGTTTAATTACCTTGCCGGTGAACGTCTGTCAATTGTGGATGATACACCTGGTATAACACGGGATCGGATCTATGCACAGTCTGAATGGAGAGGCCGCATTTTTTCAATCATCGATACGGGTGGGATTGAATCCAAATCGGAGGAAGTTCTCCAGCAGTCCATGCGGGAACAGGCACAGATCGCCATTGACACAGCAGATGTCATCATATTCATTGTCGATCTGAAAGTCGGGTTGACTGCTGAAGATACAGACATCGCCTCAATGCTGAGAAAGTCAGAAAAACAGGTTGTTCTCGCAGTCAATAAAGCTGACCAGATTGGCGACATACCAGTCGATGTTTATGAATTTTACAATCTTGGTCTGGGTGATTTTTATACAATTTCAGCGGCCCATCGCCTGGGTGTTGGTGATTTGCTTGATGCCGTTTATGATGCGTTCCCGCCGGAATCTGATGCCTCAGAAGAAGCTGAACGCATTGCTGTTGCTGTTATCGGAAAACCCAATGTCGGTAAGTCTTCGCTGGTTAACCGCATGATTGGGCAGACCCGCCTGATTGTATCGGATATACCCGGAACGACACGCGATGCTGTTGATACGCCGGTTGATAATCAATATGGTCATTTTACGTTGATTGATACGGCCGGATTGCGTAAAAAAAGCCGGATTGACAGTTCTATCGAGCGATACAGCATGATTCGGTCGCTGTCTGCCATTGATCGGTCGGACGTCTGCCTGATCCTGATAGATGCGACTGAAGGGACAACTGAACAGGATACAAAGATCGCCGGATATGCCCACAATAAAGGGAAGGCGTCGATTTTTGTCATTAATAAGTGGGATCTGGTCAGTCGGGAAACAGGGACACTGGAAGACTATAAGAAGGACATTCGATCGACGTTTCCTTTTATGGCCTACGCGCCGATTATATCAATCTCAGCAGCAAGCGGCCAGCGGGTCAATCGACTGTTTTCTCTGATTCAATCAGTTTATGAACAGTCCGGACGACGGCTCACGACCGGTATTATCAATGATTTGCTGGCTGAAGCAGTGGCTATGGTGCCAACACCACAAGATAAGGGCAAGCACCTCAAAATATATTATGGAACACAGGTAGGTACACATCCGCCGCAAATTGCGCTGTTTATCAATAAGAAAGAATTGATGCATTTTTCCTATGAACGGTATCTGGAAAATCAGCTGCGCCGTAATTATGGCTTTGAGGGTACGCCGATCTGGTTTTTACTGCGGCCAAAAGAGCAATCTGACAGAACATGAAGGGTCGGGAAGGAATTAATAATAGATGACACAAACATTAGAAAATCTGCGTAATATCGCAATAATCGCGCATGTCGACCATGGCAAGACGACCATAGTCGATGTCATGCTCAAGCAAAGCGGACTGTTTCGCGATAATGAGCAAACGGTTGAACAGATGATGGACAGCAATGAGCTTGAGCGAGAAAGAGGCATTACGATTCTTGCGAAAAACACAGCCATCACATACGGATCTGTTCGAATCAATATCGTAGACACACCTGGTCACGCAGATTTCGGTGGTGAAGTTGAGCGTGTTTTGAAAATGGTGGATGGTGTGCTGCTGGTTGTCGATGCCTATGACGGTCCGATGCCGCAAACCCGCTTTGTCTTGCGAAAAGCGCTGGCGATGCAGCTGAAACCGATCGTTGTCATCAACAAAGTGGATCGGCCAGATGCACGGCCGCTTGATGTGCTTGACCTGATTCTTGATTTGTTTATTGAACTGGGAGCCAATGATGACCAGCTCGATTTCCCTGTTTTATATGCATCAGCCAGGCTGGGAATGGCCTCAGATGTGTTGGAGGACCTGCAGGCTGCCATGCAGAAACAGACTGATGACGAACTGCACTTCGGTCCGTTAATGCAGGCTATTTGTGATTGGGTTCCTGCACCAACTGGTTCGACGGATGAACCACTGCAGATGCTGATTTCCAACATTGACTATGACACATACATCGGCCGGATTGCGATTGGCCGTATTGAACGCGGAACAATCATGAAGGGCATGCCTGTTGTTGTCTGTGGATATGATGATCAGTCAGAACTGAATGCAAAGATTGTGAAGCTCTTCCGATATGAGGGGCTGCATCGTGTGCCCATCGAGCAGGCATCAACAGGTGAGATTGTCTGTGTAGCAGGTATTTCGGAAATCAATATCGGTGATACGATCTGTGCAACTGACAAAATTGAACCGCTGCCTTTTGTAAACATCGACGAGCCGACCATATCGATGATGTTCCGGGTTAATGACAGCCCGTTTGCCGGCCGAGAAGGTCAATTTGTGACATCAAGGCATTTGCGTGAACGCCTGTTTCGCGAGATGGAAAAAAATGTTTCAATGCGGATCGAAGAGACCGATACGACGGAATCCTTCGTGATCAAAGGTAGAGGTGAACTTCACCTGTCAATCCTGATTGAAACAATGCGCCGCGAAGGATACGAATTTCAGGTTTCAAAGCCGGAAGTCATAACCAAAGAAATAGACGGATGTCTTTCGGAGCCTGTTGAACTGGTGCTGATCGATGTTCCTGAATCATTTGTCGGTGTAGTCATCGAAAAACTCGGGACTCGGAAAGCCGAACTGGTTACCATGGAACCACCTGAAAAAGGAATGGTACGGATGGAATTCAGGATTCCCTCCCGTGGATTGATAGGGTATCGGTCGGAATTTTTGACCGACACCAAGGGCAATGGTATAATGAACAGCGTTATTGCAGGCTTTGAGCCGTGGAAAGGTACGATTGAAACACGCAGCCATGGTGTTCTTGTCGCTTGGGAGACAGGTGAAGCGGTCGCCTACGGACTATATAAGGCACAGGAGCGGGGCAACCTGTTTATCGGGCCGGGCACATCAGTCTATGAAGGAATGGTTGTCGGTTCAAACCCTAAACCGGAAGACATCGTGGTCAATGTCTGCAAACGAAAGCATGTCACCAATATGCGGGCTTCCGGATCGGATGAGGCACTCCGTCTGACGCCGCCTGTCCAGATGAGCCTGGAACAGCACCTGGAGTATGTTTCTGACGATGAATTAATTGAAATAACACCTAAATCCATCCGGCTTCGGAAACGGATATTGAATTCTGAACAACGTGCCAAACAGCGTTCTCGTCAGACTGAAGCGTCCAGTTAGGTGCGTGCGTCCTCAGGGAGGATTGTACTGTGTCTAAGAAAATAGTACGAACACTGATTATCTCAGTTGTTATTTTTATCCTGATTGGTGTTACAACCGCCGGGTTTTACTTTGGTTTTAATTACATTATTTCCCAGAACGAGCGGATGGAGAAACTTCAGGAACAGTTCGGCCAGGGAGAAAACGGGACGGGTATCAATGCTGATACAGCCGGAGCCGTTGAAATTATCATACCCCGGGCATCCGATACCAAACAGATCGCGGAACTTCTGGAAAACAAAGGCATGATCAAGAACGTGTTCATGTTCACGATCCTGTCGAAATTCAACGGGTTCGATGGTGCCTATATGGCAGGCACACATTACGTTCTGCCTGATATGGGCTACGATGAAATCATGTATCTTCTCTGCCAGAAACCCCAGGCTGTTCGTGTAACCTTCCCGGAGGGACTGACCTATCGTGAGGTAAAGCAGCGATTAACCGATGCGGGCGTCAAATATGACGAAAAAGTCATGGACAGCATGATGCGCAACCCTCAGGCTTTCCTTGATTATGATTTTGTTACGGATATCGACAGCAGAGAGGGTCGTGACTGGATTCTGCAGGGATACCTTTTCCCCGACACCTACGAGTTTGATGTCAACACGGATGAGGAAACTATTCTCCGGACATTCCTGAATAATACTGAGCGTAAGCTGATTGAAGAGTATTATGAACGGGCGAGCTATATCGAAATGAGTATGGATGATGTCATAATTCTGGCATCGATTATTCAGATGGAGTGTCAATTGATTGAAGAGATGCGCAGTGTCTCAGGTGTGTTTCACAACAGAATTCGGGACGATATGTCGCTGAGTGCCTGTGCGACGGTCAACTATCTCAGAAAAGAAAATGGTGACGATGTGAAACTATGGCTGTTGAATGAGGACATCAATGAATTCGACAGCCCGTATAACACCTATCTGAACAAAGGTCTCCCGCCAGGCCCGATCTGTTCACCGGGCGACTTTGCCATACGGGCTGCGCTTTGGCCGGAAGACCATCAATTCTATTTCTTCAGCGCCAAAGGGGACGGCAGCAACGCGTTCGCGGAAGACTACGCACAACACGAGTACAACATCGCTTATTACCAGGCGCTGGCAGAAGCAGAGGGGAACGATGACTGAGTCCCGAACAGACCGTTCCATTGAACTGCTGGCACCAGCCGGTGACATGGATAAACTGCAGACGGCGATCCAATATGGAGCAGATGCCGTCTATCTGGCTGTTCGACAGTTTGGCCTTCGTGCTGCGAGTGCGAATTTCTCCGAAACGGAACTGGCAGAAGCTGTTGAGTTTGCACATCAACGATCTGTTCGTGTCTATTTGACGTTGAATAGTCTGGCTCATCCAGAGGATTATCAGCAGCTGGCAAAAAAACTCGATCGGTTGCTGTCAACCGGTCCGGATGCTGTTATAGTCTCGGACGCGGGCGTTTTTCAGCTGGTACGGGCTATGAAGCCGGAACAGAAAATACACATCAGTACGCAGGCCAGCGTCACGAATGCGGCTGCCTGTGCGTTCTGGTATCAGCAGGGCGCAAAACGAATCATACTGGCCAGAGAACTGACTTTATCTGAAATCGCACAGATTCGCCGGGAAACACCCAATGAACTTGAACTTGAAGGCTTCGTACATGGCGCGATGTGTATGGCATATTCAGGCCGCTGCCTCTTATCAAATTTTCTGACCGGTCGGGACGCCAATCGCGGTCAATGCGCACAGCCGTGCCGTTGGTCATATGAGCTTCGCGAAAAGAATCACCACGAAAACACGTTCGAAATCGAAGAAGGTGCTGAAGGCACCTACTTTCTCAACAGTCGTGATCTGTGTCTGGTTAACCATCTCCCGGAGCTGGCTTCAGCCGGCCTGGGAAGTTTTAAGATTGAGGGACGTGTAAAAAGCAGCTATTACCTGGCGACTGTTGTCAAGACCTATCGAACCGCGCTGGATGCGTATCTGGAAAACCCGTTGGCATGGCAGCCGGATCCGAAATGGCTGGCAGAACTGGAAAAAACGGTTCACCGGCCTTTTGACACAGGATTCTATTTTGATCGGCCTCAGAACGAGGCGAAAATTTCTCTAGATGAAACAGATCAACATCAGGCGACTGTTGTCGGACTGGTAAAAGCCTGGCTGCCCGACAGTGGGTTGATCCTTATAGAACAGCGGAATCGGATCTTTGAAGGAGAACCGTTGGAAGTGATGCAGCCGAATGGCGAAAACAAAGGGTTGAAAGCGACCGGCCTGCTTGATCTGGAGCGGCGTCCGATCAAAAGCACACCCCATCCGAAAATGCTCTACTTCATGCCTGTTGAACAGCCGGTTTTGGCAGGGTCGTGGGTTCGCCGGCTTTCGTGAACGCTTGATCAAGGTTGAATGCTCCTGAAAATCAGCGGCTCATTCGATTCAGCAAGCCACCAAGCCAGTTGCGCAGCACCTGATCGATACCGAACAGTGTGATGACTTCCTGCACAACAACCAGAATAATGGGACCCAGCAATAGTCCGCCCAGTCCATACACACCGACGCCGATAATCATCGAAGCCAAGGTGGCCAGCGGATGGAGATGCATTGCATTGCCAAATATGGTCGGCTCGATAAAGCGTCTGATAAACGTGATGACAAGCATAATAACCAATGCGCCAATACCACTCAGAATTTCACCCTGGATAAACATATAAATTGCAATCGGAACCATCGTGGCAGCGATTCCAAGTATCGGCAGCAGATCCACAATCGCAACGATCAGCGCAGTAATTGCTGCATAGGGCATTCGAATGATCAACAGACCGATATAGGCCATCACGTACGTCAGAATAAAGAGCAGCAGGTAACCGCCGATCACGCGAAACAGCTTGTTGAACAGCGAATTGATCAGCCGGATCGTCTTTTCGCGAAATGCCCTGCTGGTAATATTTCGGTGCAGGAATGCATAGATGGTTCGGCTGTCGGCGATGAAATAGTAGCCTGACATGATGACAACAACAATCATGAAGAAAACGACTGGTAAGTTGCCGGCAAAACTGGCCAGGCCATTCAAAACGGAACCAACCAGAGTTGAAACACCTTGCAGCAGTCTTTGCTGGATGTTAGACAGCTCAGACTCCAATGCCTGTAGATACTGAGGAGGGATGAAGCCGCCAAGCCGTTCAGAGAACTGATCGATATAGTTGATGATCCGATTTAGAAAATCAGTGCCGCTGAACAGGGTGGGTAGATTGGTGGCCAGGGAACGCAGCTGGCCGATGATCATCAGAACCATGGCAACAATAAGGCTGATGAAAATGAGCAGCAACAGAATATAGACAACCGTTGCAGATCGCTTTTCTCCGCGTGAACGAGCCAGTCCGTGCGGGTATTTTATTTTCTTTTTTGGCCGCGTCTGCCGGTCTGATTGGGCTTCTGTCAGATCCGGTACTTTAGCCGTGCGGTTCGAGGAGCGCTGTCGAATTGAGTAAACCGTGTTCTTTACACCCGATACAATCAGGGTTGAGACACGCGCCAGGATATAGCCGAACACAAAAGGAAGTAATATGACAAACAGGCGCAGGCCAAAATAAATCAGCAGTCCGGCAACAATAACGATCAGGAGGTATTTAATGATAGATAGAATGATGGCCTTATCACGCTGAATGTTATCTGGATCAGTCATCTGGCACCTCTTTTCGGACAATCCGTTAACTGACTGAATAGGTCAACATTATTGTAACAATCAACAGTACAATTGCCAATGCGAACTTCCAGTCTCCCGGAAAGACGACAAATTTCTTTTTATACTGTTTACCCTCCGGTTTTAAATTGGCAATCAGAATGATCAAAGGGATCAACCCGACCGCAGCAATGCAGGCGGCGATCAAAGAAGCATATAACAGTGACGTCGTATGCTGCGATTGATCGAGCAGCATGGATTGAGTCAAGCGAGGCAGTAACGGAGTCAGGGCAATCAAGGACAAATTCAATGAAAAGTGCGTCAGCATGGCCGGCCAGAGGCGTCCACACTGATGCCGGATGAAGGCAAGCAGCAAGCCGGTGAGAAAGGGAGGCAGGAGAAACAGGGGATCCGCATGGAACAGTGCAAAGGCGATCGCCTGCCAGACGGCCGCTGAAACCAGAGCTCCGCCAGAACGCAGCGATGCGAACAGCACACCCCGAAAAAATAATTCTTCGACAACTGCCGGTATGACAGCCGTGATCAGGACGATGAATGCAATAAAGATCCAGGGTCGAGACAGGAGGTCTGTATCGGCGATCATATTCGAACTGCGTATGACCGGAAGACGTATTCCGCTCTGGATCAGAACATAAAGGAATAGATTATTTAATCCCTGAAAGACCACGGCCGCTGGGATACCGATTGTGACGGCCAGAAACAAACTGCCAGGTGCAGCTCTGCGTCCGACAACCATTTCAGCCGGGAAGCGGCTGACCAGAAGTATGACTGCTGCCGGCAGGAAAATGAATGCACCTTGCATGATCAGCGTTCTGATAACCCAAGACTGCAAGTTGGCGTAGCCCATTCGTTCGGCCAGTGCCGGCCAGGCCCGCATCATCAGGATAATCGCCAGATTGGCTCCTGAATGGATCAGCAGCAGCGTACCGGCAATACCATTCTGCGGTTGCGCCTCTGGCTCATGAATGCCTTCGATGCCGGTCGGTGTTCGAATAATCGGCTTGTTCGTATCTTTTTTCTTTTTTCTTATCATATCGGTCATATCAGCAGCGTGAGATACGCTTGCCACCATTGCTGGACAAAAGAACTTGCCACCAGCAATAGAAATGTTGCCATGACAATATAGGGGCCAAAAGCCAGTTCGGGATCACGATCTGGCTGAATACGGCGGCGAATCAGCAGAGGGACTGCGACGACAGCAGCCAGCAAAAAAGACAGGCAAAGCAGAAAAGCCAGATTTGGCCAATCAACAAGAAAGGCACAGACTGCCAACAGCTTGACGTCTCCCATCCCCATCGCATCGCGATGCAGCCATTTTGCTGCAAGCCAGCCACAGACCCACAGAAAAACACCGGCTGCAAGCGCTGCCAGGAGTCGTGACGGAAGACCGGGCAGCCAGCGTGCAGGATTCTTTATACTGTCAGAAACCCAAAGCAGCAAACCCGCGGGGATTAACGCCAGAACCAGCTGATCCGGAATGATACGTGCTCGAAAATCGGAGATCGCGATCAACAACAGCGGCTGTGCTGCGTAGAGAATGACGGGGAGGCTGATGACAGGGCCAATCAGATGTGCGCTGGCGAAAAAAATCAAACCATCCACCAGCATGATCAGCAGCATACCCGGAAAGACCGTCAGGCCATCTCTGGCCCTTTGAGCTTCCGTTAAGTCTTCCTCCCCATAATCTGCCAGCCAGCTGATTGGCATGTGGCGAAAAAGCAAGGCGATCAAGGCACCAATCAGAAGTCCAATCGGGATAAAAAAGTAGGTCATTCGCCGGAAAGCCCCCTAACTTAAGTCATTTCAATTGTACCGTTGCCTGACAGCGTATGCAACAAATCCTTCGGTTTGGATTTATTGACCTCTGTGTGTATTATGATTATACTGATCCCTTAGAATAATCGCTATTTAATGAGGCAACCAAATGATTGAAAAAGATGTATTAAAACAAAAACTAATCTGTTTGATTCAGGCTGAAACGGCACAGACACCCGATTGTGCATCAGCGATAGATTTCTGGCGGGCATTATCTCGTGCTGTCATGGAATTGCTGACTGAGCGCTGGCAGAGTACCCAATTGCATTACAAGAAGGGAAGACAAGCCCATTATTTTTCAGCTGAGTTTCTTGAAGGGCGCTCTTTGTTAAATAACCTGATAAATCTTGATTTGTATGATATTGCTCAAGAGACTGTTCAGGAACTAGGTCATTCTTTATCCGAACTTGAGGAGTCGGAAGCAGATCCCGGTCTTGGCAATGGCGGATTAGGACGACTGGCTGCCTGTTTTCTTGATTCTGCTGCCACGCAGAATCTTCCTGTTCGCGGCTACGGAATCCTCTACCGATACGGTTTGTTCAGACAGGCGATTGAAAACGGATTTCAGAAAGAGTATCCGGACGCCTGGATGGAAGAACCCTATCCGTTTATTGTGCGACGGAATCAGGATAAAGTTCGTGTCCATTTTCAGGATCTCGATGTCATCGCTGTACCATACGATCTGCCGGTGACTGGATACCAGACTGAGAATATAAATACGCTGCGTCTCTGGAAAGCGGAGCCGGCAGAGGAGTTCGACTTTAATCTGTTCAATTCGCAACGGTTTGATGATGCCGTTACTCAGCGGAATCGCGTTGAAGACATTTGTCGTGTCCTGTATCCGAATGACTCCTCTTATGATGGCAAGGTGCTTCGAGTCCGTCAGCAGTATTTCTTTGTCAGTGCTTCGCTGCAAACGATTATTTCGGATTATATCGCACAGCATGGTGAAGATCTAACCCGTTTCGGCCAGTTTAACCACATACAGCTGAACGACACACACCCGGTACTTGCCATCCCTGAACTGATGCGATTACTGATGGATGAACATAACCTCAGCTGGCAGACAGCATGGTCGGTTACTCAGACTGTTTTTGCCTATACAAATCACACCATTATGGCTGAAGCGCTTGAAAAATGGGATATCGGAATATTCCAGTATCTGTTTCCGCGCGTTTTCCAGATAATTGAACAGATTGATGCCCAATTTCGCAGAGAACGGTATGAGCAGGGATTGCATGATGATCAAATCAGAGTGCTTGCCCCGTTAGGTGACGGAAAAGTTCATATGGCTCATCTGGCAATCTATGGCAGCCATTCAGTTAATGGTGTGGCTGCTGTTCACACTGACATCTTGAAGACACAGGCGCTGAAAGGATTTTATCAGGTATGGCCGGAGCGCTTTAACAATAAGACCAATGGCGTCACACCGCGTCGTTGGATTCAGGTCTGCAATCCGGAACTGGCTGAATTGCTGACCAGTCGACTGGGGAGCAACCAGTGGCTGA
>Ga0123335_1003800_pt1 | contig 20476 bp, 19 predicted proteins | sample BiotimSIPDNA_2_FD_89707 | JGI IMG/M metagenome (GOLD analysis project Ga0123335, IMG submission 89707) | Anaerobic biogas reactor microbial communites from Washington, USA - Biogas_R2 time_0 SIP DNA | ecosystem: Engineered > Bioreactor > Anaerobic > Unclassified | place: Washington, USA...
ACCCTTCGCTACTGGTCCCTTCTTCACCGCAAAAAACCGGAATGACGCGTTGTTTCGGAAATAACACCAATCAACCAGGATGTTACTCTCCCCTTTGTCGTCGGTATGACCTCTTTACAGACAGAGGCCTGAGTCGCCAAGGTTCCCCGAATACAGACTATTTTATCCGGCGATCCGGGCCGGGATGTAAGAGTTGATTTGATTCGCCTAATCAGGTACTCTTTTATATGGCGCGCATGGAAGGGCTATGTGCGCCGGTCAAAAAGTTATGGTGGTGCCGGTGTGCCTGTACATGCCGGCTGAAGGAACAAACGCAACCCCTCGGAGCGAGAAAACATGGCTAAGAAGACCGTAAATGTTGCAATGATTGGCGCCCAGTTCATGGGCAAGGCGCACAGCAATGCCTGGCGCCAGGTAAAGGCGATTTTTGACCCGCCAGTTGAGCCGGTCATGAAAGTGATGTGCGGCAAGTTTCCTGAAGAACTTGCGACCGCCAAAAAGTGGGGGTGGCAGGAAACGTCCTTGGACTGGAAAGAGGTAGTGAATAGTCCGGACATTGACATTGTGGACATTTGCACCCCGAACTTCCTGCATCCGATAATCGCCCTTGAGGCGGCGAAGGCCGGCAAGCACATCGTGTGCGAGAAACCGCTTGCCAACACGCTTAAAGAGGCGAAAGAGATGCTGAAGGCGGCGGAAAAAGCGAAGATAAAGCACATGTGCGGATTTTCCTACCGTTTCGCGCCCGCCGTGCAGAGCATGAAGAAACTGATCGCGTCCGGCGGTCTCGGTGAGATCTATCATTTCCGCGCCGCTTACCAGCAGGACTGGATCATGGATCCCGATTTCCCGATGGTGTGGCGCCTGAAAAAGAAACACACCGGGTCCGGTGCGCTCGGCGATATCGGTGCGCATGTCACCGACCTGTGCCACTTCCTGGTCGGGCCGGTCTGCGAAGTGACCAGCGCGCTCGAAACTTTTATCAAGCGGCGCGTTATCGCCGATTCCGATGTCGGCGCCTGGGCCGCCAAGGGCAGCAAGAAAACCAAACAGTATGACACGGTCGATGTGGACGACGCCGCGATCTTTATCGGACACATCAAGGACAAGAATACGCTCGCCTCGTTTGAAGTCACGCGCTTCGCCGGCGGACGGCGTAATTACAACTCCATCGAGATTTACGGGAGCAAGGGTTCGCTGCTGTGGAACCAGGAAGACATGAACCAGTTCCACTATTTCAACCGCAGCGACCCGGAAGGCCTGCAGGGCTTCCGCAAGGTACTGGCCTGCGATCCGGGTCATCCTTATGTACATGCCTGGTGGCCCCCGGGACACATTATCGGTTACGAACACCTCTTTGTGCACGAGATCTACGAATTCCTGTCCTGCCTGAACAACAAAAAAGAAACATATTCAACTTTCGCCGACGCTGTCAAATGCCAATCCGTACTGGAAGCGGTGGAGAAGGCGGCGTCCGCGAAGAAATGGGTTAAGGTATAAGCGTTCCTGAAGTTGATCCCGTTCGTTTGGGATCACAACAACCTTAAAGGAGATGACCAATGAAACTGGGTTTATTAACCGCCATGTTCAGCGACAAGCCGCTGAAAGACGTGCTGGAACTGATCCGCCCGCTCGGGCTGCAGACCGTCGAACTGGGCGCGGGAAATTATCCGGGCGATCCCCATTGCCAGCGTGAAGCACTGCTGAAATCCAAGCCGAAGCGCACTGAACTGCTTGCCATGATCAAGGGCGAAGGCCTGTCAATCAGCGCCCTGAGCTGCCACGGCAACCCCATCCATCCCGATGATGCCTACGCCAAAGCAAATCACAAGGTCACCATGGAAACCATCAACCTCGCCAACCTGCTGGGTGTGGGCGTGGTGAACGGCTTTTCCGGGTGCCCGGGTTCCGGTCCATGGGACAAAAAGCCCAATTGGGTAACTTGCGCCTGGCCGCCGGATTTTCTTGAAATCCTGGAGTGGCAGTGGGACAAAAAAGTTATTCCCTACTGGACGAAGATGAACAAGGTGCTCAAGGACGCGGGCGTCAAGTTCGCCTTTGAAATGCACCCCGGCTTCGTGGTGTATAACACCGAAACGCTGCTCAAACTGCGCGGCGCCTGCGGCAACAACCTTGGCGCGAATTTCGATCCGAGCCATCTGTTCTGGCAGGGCATGGAACCGGTCGAATGCGTGAAAGCGCTCAAGGGATGCATCTATCACGTCCATGCCAAGGATTCGATTGTTCATCTGACCAATGCCGCCGTGAACGGCGTCAATGACGCGAAATCCTACGGTGATGAAATCAACCGTTCCTGGATTTTCCGCACCTGCGGTTACGGTCATGACATGAAATGGTGGAACGATTTCTTTTCCACGTTGCGCATGGTAGGTTACGACGGCCCCATCAGCATCGAACACGAGGACAGCCTCATGTCCAGCTGGGAAGGCCTTACCAAGGCGGTTTCTTTCCTGAAACAGACCGTCATTTTTGAAAAACCGACGGCCATGACCTGGGCCTGATCCCGGCCGCGTCAACCGATTTTCGAATGGCCGGGCCCGCCCGAGGGCCCGGCCATTGCAGCATTAAAATAAGGGTATCGGCGTCCCCCTTCTTCGGGGGTTTTGCCCCTTTCCCCGCATCGTTTTAACAGGCGTTTCGCTGTGCGTGTCTATATTCTTGCAATACCCCTGATCGTGGCTGTTGTCACCCTGGTCTATATCATCTTGCGTGAAATGACCCGGGTATGGCTTGAGCACCGTGTCAAAATGCTTTTGCTGGAACGGTTGGAAGACAAACCGGAACTACTGTATTCCTTTCAGGACTTGCAGGAACTGCTTGATGGCAGACCGGCGCGCGTGGAAACCGGCGGCAAGTCCGACTTGACGGTGACCGGTCTCTTTCTCGCCCTTATCGGCATCCTTTTCGTCATTGTAAACGCGCTGGTGGGAAGCAGCCAGTGGGGGGTGGGCGCCTATTTCGGCGGCGTGGCCTGCGTGGTCCTAGGGTTCCTGCTCGCCACCATCGGCCTCGTGGTACGGTTGCTGAGGCGACCGCCAAAATAAGCGGTACAACTTCTCCTGAAGTCAACCAACGTAGGCTTTGCCCACACCCCAGAAAGAAAATATTTATAGTATGTTGTTCACACTTTAGTGTGCAGGTTAACACAAAAGCCGTGAACAACTTAGCACGCTGAAGCGTGAACAACATACCAAACTTCTTGTCTTTTTTGATAGAAAATTTTCTATGAGGTACTAAACGCTTGCCGGCGGTTCGACACTTAACAGGGATAACTTCTGCCATGCTAAAAGAGCCCGAAACGCTGCGTGTTGCCATCATAGGAAGCGGCCCCGCGGGTTTCTTTTGCGCGGACTATCTATTGCGCCTCGCCAAGCCCTGCAGCATCACCATGTTCGAGCGCTGGCCGTGGCCTTTCGGCCTGGTGCGCGATGCCGTGGCCCCGGACAAGCCGAACATACGCGCCGCCGCAAACGCGTTCACCAGAACTGCCCTTTCCCAGGGCTTTTCCTTCTGCGGAAATATTGCCATAGGCCGGGATATTCCCCTGGACGCGCTGCAGCGTTACTATCACGGCATCATCATCGCCTCCGGCGCTTCCGCACCACGGCCGCTCCCCATACAGGGCGCATCCCTGCAGGGATGCGAAAGCGCGGTTACTTTCGCCGGTTGGTACAATGGGCGGCCGGATTGCGCCACGCTTCGGCCGAACCTGGACTGCCTTTCAGCGGTGATCATCGGGACCGGGAACGCGGCGATCGATGTTGCGCGCATGCTTGCAATGCCACCGGAAGCTTTAAAACATACGGACATTCCCAGCAGCGCCCTTCAGCGGCTCGTTGCAAGCAAGGTGACCGATATCCATATTGTCGGACGCCGGGGCCCCATGGAGGTCCGGTTCGCGCCCCAGGAACTGGAATTGCTGGCCAGGATACCCGGCTGCGCCATTGACCTGCCTTCTGGTATCGAAGAATTAAAGGGCGCGGATGCAGACGACCCGTCCCGTGCGCGCCTTGAAAAAGCCTATCTGAGGTCCTGCGGGCCGCGTTCCGCGAAGCGACGCATTCATTTCCATTTTAATATGACCCCGTCAGCCATACTGGGGACGGACCGGGTGACCGGGGTTCTTTTTGATACCGCTGACAATGAGGCGGTGCATATTCCCTGCGGTCTGGTCATAACCAGCATCGGGCAAAACGCGGAACCGCTGCCGGGCGTTCCTTTTGATCCAGATTACAACGGCATACCGAATCTTCAAGGGAGGGTTCTAGGCGCCAACGGTCCCTTACACGGTTTGTACACCGCCGGTGCGATTGCGCGCGGCGCCAACAGCACCATTGGCGCCAATAAGCCGGATTCTTTGGCAACCGTACGAAGCATGATGGAAGACCGCAGCCAACTGTGTGAAATCAAACTGGAAGAAGAAGACACCCTCTTCCGTGCCCTGCGAGAACAGGGTATCACCTGTGTCAGTTTTCAGGACTGGCAACACATCGACGCCGTAGAACGCCAGCGGGGCGCATCCGCGGGAAAAGTTCGCGATCGGTTCACCGCGGTGGAAGAGGCGTTAGCGGCGCTTGACAAGGCGGAACAATAGGGGAGAGGCGCTCCTCGCCCGGCGCTATCGAATCGCCTTCACATGCGCATCCAGCGTTTCACCTTCGGCCGTAAGACGTTTTATATATGCGGCCACCGCGTCAACAAAAGTAAACGCCGCTTTCTCCGGCTTTTCTATGCCCGAAAGCAGGGGAGTTGCCTGGGCTACCTTCATGAAACGGGTGTCCCATTCCAATTCCGGCACAATAACCTTGTAGGTCTTGTTCAAATCGAGATTTCCCCGCACTTTCCATGCATCCGCCTCACGATCAAACACCACCTTGCCCTGAAACCCGGCCCATTCCGTCTGGCCGCGTTTTTCAGCGGCAAGCCCTTCCAGATACGCTTGAATCTGAGCGCCGGTGAGTTCCGCCATAAAAAGGGTTTCACCACGCTGCCCGCCCGTACGAAATAGTGCGTTCTGATCTATTTCACCCGCCGACAGGCTGCTGCGCATAATCTGGCCGGTATGGCAAAAAGCGGCATCAGCCTTGCCGTACCATTTAAATGCCTCAGCTGCAACTTTTGCCATGGCATTTGCCTGAACCACGTCATCCGCCCGTCCAACCACTTCCGCGGCGTCGGGAACCACCCGGGCCTCTTCCGCCTTTATCCAGGCAAGCATTTCTTCATCCGGTCGAACCCTGTCATGAGCCATCTCCGCTGCCTGCATCGTGTAATTCGCGATACGGCCTTTTTCCAAGTCGACCGTTACGTCCATGTGAACCACGTAGCGGGCATACTGCCCGGCCATGAGGATAAGCGCGCCCGTTTCCGGGACCACCCGCGGCTCGACAAGAATTTCATGGTTGTGCCCGCCGAAAAAAAGGGCCACCTCCGGCGCGTAAGGCGAAAGCTTCGCCAAATCCCGGGAGCCGATATGCGCGATGACGGCAACCAGATGAACACCCTCGGATTTCAATCGCGCCGCCTCGGCCGCAAGCCGGGCGCCGCATTCGGGCAGGTCAAGAAACGGGCCGCCCTTGAGCACCGTCAGACCGATGATCCCGATTTTTGTGCCCTTGACGTCAAAAATCTTCGAAGCGGAAAAATAGGGTTTCCCCGCCTCATCATAGTAGTTCAGGCACAGGTGGGTCATTCCCGCCAGCCTGGAACATTCCCGCAGATGTTCGAGCCCATATTCAAGGTCGTGATTGCCCACCGCCCCCGCATCATAGCCGATTTTTCCCATCGCCTCATACATGATGCGACTTTGGGTTTTATACGCCACCATATCCCCTTTTTCCATGACGTCTCCGCCGTCCAATACGAGGATATCATCGCGCTGTTGCCGCACCGAAGCGATATAGCCGGCAACATAGGGCAACCCGCCCAGATTATCCGGACCAGGTTTGATGTAATCATGCATATCGCTGGTATAAAGGAAAAGCACGGACCCCGTGTCCGCCCACGCACCCAGACAAAGGCATAGACTGGCAACAAAAAACGTTATGGATTTCTTCAAGATCATTGCACACCTTTCTTTCAGCGGGTATTTCATAGCGGGCACAGATAACTCCTATGATGTAATTGACTAAATGGATAAGCGGACGGTTTCCCCAACACTCAAGTTACCTGTCCCGGCGATCAGCGGTCTTCACGGGATTCGCGGACATTCTCTACATTAACCTCCCCGTAAGAAAGGGGTTCCTCATTCACCTCAGACGGTAACAAGCCCTGCCGGCGCGCCATCTTCATGAAGAGCCTCTGCATCTCGACCAGACCGTTTGGTTTTTCTTCTTTATACGGTACATCGGCGCCGATTTTCAGCAGGGCGTCCACTGCCCGCGCATTATAGGCCGAATTTGTCAATTCAGCGCGGCGAATACGCTCTAGTTCCGGAGCTGCTTTCCGCCATTGCGCCGCATAGGCTTTCCACTGTTCCGGAGTCATTTCAGTCATGGCTTGCACTCGAGTATACGCCTGGCTTCATCCAGAATCTCCGGACGATCTGTTGCCCTGCATAAACTCTCAAGATGCGGGAGGATGTAGAAACGATTCAATCTTTCGCCCTGCCGCACTGCAATTCCTTCCGCGTCCCGCCAATCCTTCTCCCGTGCGGCAAACATTTTCATGATAAACAAGTCGTCTGCGGAACAGGTAGGCAATACCGTTTTTTCATCAAACGAAAACAGGGTTGCGTTCTCAACAATCTCCTCTTCGTAGGGCAGAGCGCCAAGCGAAATATCAAAAGGGATATCGGAAGAGGTCTTGAGCAGCACTACCCGGGTGTCCAGCGCAAAGGAAGCGGTATCTTCAATACGTCCAGGGAAATGGTCCAAAAGTGGTTTTATATAATGTTCTTCATTTCCAAAGCCCGTTATCAAGGTAAAATCCACATCTTGCGTTAGACGCGCTTCGCCCCAGCGTATTACGGCCAGACCGCCAATAACACAAAACTTCCATTGGCGCGCCGTCATAAAATCACATACTTCTCTGGCTGCTTCAAAAAGCGCGTTCATTGTTGTTCTTTTCTTCTGATATCCGGGCTGAAACCGTCTTAATCGCCCGTCCACCGGCGGATTTCAGATGGCAACAAAGTTTGTTCATCGCTGAAATGCAGTATAGTGCTTTACCGTGCGATGGCGCAACATGCTGGTACCGTACAGGATATCCAACCACGGAACACATGGAAATCACGGAGAGAAAGCAAACCCAAATCATGCAATTCGCAGCCATCTTCCTTTTGGGTACTTGTGTGACTGAGTTCTTGGCTTATACAGAGTGGCAGTGAAGGAACATGGAGAGCCCGAAATAACGCCAAATGGGAGGCGAAGCAATACAATATTATTTCACCATCAAATCGTCCGGCTCGACGGGCGGCATGTTTTTCAGATCTTCGGGCAACGCATCGGCGGACCAGCTTTCCAGCGCCAGCACGGCAAGAGGTTTATAGGGGCAATCGAAGGTCACTTTGCCGCCGCTGCGGTCTATCAACACGGATACACCGGCCACCTCCGCGCCCCGCTCTCGCAAATGAGCGACGGACTTGGCGACAGAACCGCCGGTGGTAACAATATCTTCCACGACGAGCACACGTTCGCCCGGCTTCAGGGCAAAGCCGCGTTTGAGGGCCATGCCGCCTTCGCCGTCCTTCTCCGTATAGGCGGCACGGCAGTTCAAGTGTCGCGCGGTTTCATAGGCAAGCACAATGCCGCCTGTGGCGGGACCAATAACGAGGTCAATACCGGCATCCTGAAAGTTTTCAGCCAACGCGCGGCCGAACCGTTCCGTATATTCCGGGTACTGCATGACGCGCGCCGCCTGCAAGAAGTGCCGTCCGTGTCTGCCGCTGGTATAAATGAAATGTCCTTCCAGCAGGGCGCCCGTATCGCGAAAAATCTGTATAACCTGTTCAGGGTTCAAAGCATTAACTCCTTCATGATCAGCGCGGCGGCTTCCGCCGGCTCGGGATGTTTGAGAATGGGACGTCCGACCACAACCATGGATGCGCCCGCCAAGGCCGCTTCCCGGGGCGTCATTACCCGGGCCTGGTCGTCCTTGGAGGCCCAGACTGGACGCACGCCTGGAGTAACAATCAAAGGCCCGTTGCCAAGGGCTTCACGCAACACGCCTATCTCGCGGGGAGAACAGACCACACCGTGCGCGCCCGCCTGAACCGCCTGAACCGCAAGCCTACGCACGGCATCTTCGGTGCTTTCGGGCATGCCGACTTCCTCACGAAGCACCACATCGCTGATACTGGTAAGCACGGTCACTGCCAGAATGCGGGTATCACTGCCTTCCACCGCGTTCCTCGCCGCTTCGATCATGGCCCTGCCGCCGCTCGCGTGAAGCGTCATCAGGCCCGCGCCCAAATCGGCCGCAGCCTTGGCGGCATGCGCCACCGTGTTGGGGATATCATGATATTTCAGGTCAAGGAACACACGTTTGCCGAGCCCCTGCACCTCGCGAACCATGTCCGGGCCGCAACGGGTAAACAACTGCGCGCCAATTTTAAACCATTGACAGGCGCCACAAGCCCCCACGGAGGCAAGAGCTTCGTCACGCGTGTCCATATCTAATACAACGATAAGTTCCGTGGGCATAGGCGGGTTTCCAGAAATGATAGTACCTCGAATATGTGTAACCAACAGTCATCAATACGGCTTATAGGTCCCATAGGCCTTATAGGTCCTATAAAAACAATATGTAGCGCAGATATTGATCCAATCAGGTCAACAGTTTGGAAATTTTCATCATAAAGTCGCCGATACGTCCGCCGTATTCGGGCGATCCGTCATTGATAACCAGCCCCTGTGAAATGGCGGAAACCGTATCGACTGTGTTGGCCAAAACAGGCAGGGCGGCGTCAACGCTGGAGAAACGCATATGCACGAAAGGCTTGCGCCTGGTGTAGATTCCGCGTCCGGCCTTGGTGTTTCCAGCCTTCATTTTCAGATAACAGGCGATATCCGTACCGTCAACGCTCCATTGGTAAATGCGTTCCGGCTGCTTGGAGGTCCAGGCGTGCATGTCGGGGTCGCCCGCCTTGTTCATCTGGCTGAGCGCCGTGGAGACCATGTACAGGGACATTTTTACCTTCAGGTATGCCTTTTCCGGCGTTTTCGGCTTGGCGTTCGGCATGAGGATCTTCATGCCCAGGAGCACCTTGAAGGTCTTGACCAGCAACCCGAAATGTCCGGGAATCCCCCGGAGCAGCGGGGCGAGGCGAGGCAGCACCGGTTTGCCCCGAAACATGTCATTCATGGATTTCAGCGATGGGAAATCAAACAGCAGATCAGGGTTCTCGCGTATGCCCTGTTCCACCGAAAACGCGCCGTTCTCAAACACAAGACAGGCGCCCACCGGTCCTTCCTCGTCCTGTGCCCGGAACTGGACCGTTCCGGAGACATTTTCGAAGGCCTTCTTGACGGCGGGATCATCTTCGAGCATCACTTTGATTACCGGTAGCACCGCGCGTAACACGATTCTGCCGGCTAGTTGTTCATCGGAAAGCGCCATGGATTACACCTCGTCTTCCCAGTCTTCAGCTTCTTCAAATTCCCGGTTCAACAACTCGCGCACCTTGTCCACGATACCGTCGGTATCCACGTGGAACTTATGCATGAGGTCTTCCGGATACCCGTGGGGACTGAATCTGTCAGGCAGGCCGAGTTTTGTGAAGGCACAACCCTTGCCGCTGGCGGCGATGACATCCGCCACGGCGCTGCCCAACCCGTTAATAACATTATGGTCCTCAACTGTAATCAGACGCCGCGTTTCCGCGACGGCTTTCAGAACGGCCTCCTCGTCCAGCGGTTTCAGGGTATGCATGTTCAGCACCCTTGCGCTGATGCCGCTTTCCGCTTTAAGGATGTCCGCGGCCTGGACGGCATGGTAAACGGTCGCGCCCGTGGCGATGATGGCAAGATCTGTGCCAGACCGCATCTCGATGGCCTTACCTACCTCAAATTCATAATCTTCCGCCGTATAGACGCCCGGTTCAAAGCCGCGCCCGATCCGGATGTAGACCGGCCCGTCGATTTCCATGCACTTTTTGACGGCCTGGGCCGTTTCTATGGCGTCCGCCGGCACGATCACCGTCAGGTTGGGGAAGGCCCGGACAATGGCGTAGTCTTCCGTGGCATGGTGGGTGGTGCCCGCCGAACCGAAGGAAATGCCGCCGTGCGTCGCGATGATCTTGACATTCAGATTCTGGTAGCAAATATCCGTGCGCACGAATTCACAGGCCCTCATGGAGGCGAAGGCGGAAAAAGTGGACACGAAGGGGGTAAGCCCGGCCTGGGCGAGACCCGCGGCCACGCCGAACATGTTCTGCTCGGCTATGCCGAAGTTGAAAAAGCGATCCGGGTAGGCGTCGCCGAAAGTACCGATCTTGGTGGACTTGGCCAGGTCGGCGGAAAGCCCCACGATTTCGGGATGGCGGGCCCCCAGGTCTTTAAGCACGATGCCGTAAATCTCGCGCTGCGTCAATTTGTCGGCTTCATAAACCGTCCAGCTGAAAGTGCTATCCGTTTTTGACATGACCGTTATTCTCCAATAGACTGTTTGGCTTTTTCGACCAGTTCGGAGCTCAGGCCGCCGTAATGCCAGTCCGGTTTGTTCTCCATGAAATCGACCCCTTTACCCTTGACCGTGTCGCAAAGGATCATGAAAGGTTTACCCTTCATCCGCAGCGCCTCATCGATAGCCTCTGCCAGCCGGGTCATATCGTGTCCGTCCACCTCGCGCGTTTCAAAGCCAAAGGCGCGCCACTTGTCGGCCAACGGCTCCAGGCTCATCACTTCCTCGGTCGGCCCGTCAATCATCATGTGGTTACGGTCCTGGAATACGATAAGGTTGTCCAATTTGTAATGGGCCGCGGACATCGCCGCCTCCCAAATGGAACCTTCGTTACTTTCACCATCACCGATCACGCAATAGACGCGCCAGTCTTTCTTCAAGACCCGCGCGCCCAGCGCCATGCCCACCGCCTGGGACAAGCCGTGGCCCATCGATCCGGTGGACGTCTCGCATCCCGGGACTTTGTGACAATCCAGGTGCATGCCCAGCATAGAATCGGTTTCATTGAACTTATGCAGGACTTCCCTGTCAAAGAAGCCTCGCTGCGCGAGCACCACGGCATGCCCCACGCCGCCGTGCCCCTTGCTCAGCACGAACCGGTCGCGATCTTCCCAGTCGGGACGGGCGGGATCCAGACGCATATACTTCCAATACAGAAGTGTAAGTATGTCGGTCATACTCAACGAACCGCCAATATGGGCGCCGCCCGACCAGCCTGTCACATCGACAATCTCGCGCCGGATGGACTTTGCCTGTTGCTGCAATTCCTTTAGTTCCTGATCCGTCAGCGGCATAAACGACATCCTCTCTGTTAGCGTAGGCCGGTCCTTTAGAGTCAGAACCCGCTACAAGTCCAGACCTTACCGTTTAAACAAGACTCAACGCAGATTTCTGTTCTTCAGATTTTTCATGTTACTGAGCGCCAAGACCTTCTTTCATCGCCTTGAAGGCCTCATCACAGATATCCAGGGTCCGATTGATATCCTCCTCGGTATGCGCGGTAGACAGGAACCAGTTATGGTGCGAGGTGAAGAAAGCGCCTCGCCGGGTACACTCGCCGCACCAGGCCTGCTGCAGCATCATGTTATCGTCATTGGCAATACGTAAATACGGCATGGAAAGTTCGCCGGACACCTTCATGGTATACCCGTGGCTTGCGGCACAGGAAACGATGCCATCGGTTAATTTCCTGCCTAGTTCACGCATCAGATTGGGACCATCCAGGCGCTGCAATTCCTTGAGGCAGGCCATGGCGGCGGCAAATGAACCCGCACAAAACCAGAAACTGCCGGTGTGAAACACTTTTGAGGCGTTTACCCGCAACGCGTCGACACCCACCAGGGCCGAAAGGGCATATCCGTTGGCAATGGCTTTGGAAAAGGCGATCAGGTCGGGTCGGAATCCGTAACGCTCACAGGAACCGCCCAGGTGCAGCCGGAATCCCGCGCGCACGTCGTCCACAATAACGATGCTGCCATTCTTGTGGAGCATATCCGTCACCTGTTGCCAATACCCCTCGGCCGGGAGTTCGTTGTCGGCGAACACGGGATGATGATAGGGAGTGGCGATAAGCCCGGCAATATCCTTGCCGTGTTCCGCGATGACGGCTTCAAGGGCCTTGAGATCGTTCCAGGGGATGCGAATCACGTGCTGATGATCGTCCTCCATCACCCCGTGATGTCCGGGCGCCTGCATCCAGGGCGCGGTTCCATGATACCCGCCCTTGACGGTAACGATCTTTTTGCGACCCGTGGCAGACCGCGCCACCATGACCGCCATATTCGTCACATCCGCGCCGTTTCGCGCGAAAAAGGCCCAGTCCGCCGTGGGAATCATATCCACCAGCATCTCGGCAAGTTCCACCATGCGCGGAGAAGCAATGCTGTTCGCGTCCGATTCCGCGCGCTGTTTCAAATACGCCTCGTCCACCGCCGGATGGCCATATCCCAGAACCATGGGGCCGTAGGCGCACATATAGTCGATAAATTCGTTCCCGTCGACATCCCAGAACCGGGCCCCGCGCGCCTGTTCAGAAAAGAAAGGATACGCGTCCACCGGCACGCACGGCGCCGGACTGAAATGCCCGTATATGCCGCAGGGAATGACTTTCACAGCACGCTTGAACCAAGCGGTCGAATTTTCATAGGTGTAAGTTTTCAAAAAGGTCACTCCTTCCTTGGCACATCCGGCGCCGCAAGGCGACTGGAAACCTCACGATCCGTAACTCACTGAAGATAGGCCGGAATACGGTCCAGAATCAGATTGGTATTGTCAATTATGGGCACCAAGCCCCTTAATTTCACATCTCCCAGGGCAACCGCCCCGAAATCATCCAGTTTGCCGTTGAACAGGGCGCAAGCGACACCCCTGTCACGAAAGGTCAGGGTGGCTGCAGGCGTGCCATTCTTGCCCCGGCCCGAAACGATGCCGCCCTTGCCGTCATATTGCATCCAGGCATTGGGTCCGTCGGGCAGCACCTGTATCTGCAGCAATCCGGACGGCGTCTGCCTGCCCACTTGTTTTGCCACGGGATCCAAAAGAACCAGTTCACGCGCCGCGTGAACCGCGGTGGACAAGGTAAGCGCCGTATTGACGCGAACATATTCCGGTTCTTCCAGTAATTCCGGCGTGGGTTTCAGGAAATATTCCAGGCGCTTGGTCACCCGGGAAAACTCGTCTTTCAAAAAACCAAGCCGCTTGAATCCTTTCAAGGGTATGGGGGGGGCCTTTTCATCAAACATGCCGTTTAAATGCTTGTGGGAAAGGAAAAACAGCACCACATCGGATGCTTCCTTAGCGTTTTCCTCATAGGTACAACGCCCGTCTTTGAATTGCAGCCGGGCTGAAATACCCCTTAGAACACGAAAGCGGATGGATATATCCCAAGCCTTGATCATGGCTGCGGTTTCCGGATCCAGATCGGGCAATTCTTCAAGATTTCTCAGCACCGCATTCAAATTCAGCCGTGCTTTCAGTGTGTCATATATCATGGGTTTCCACCTTGCTGTCTTTGAGGAAACAAAGCCTGTCACCGACGTCTTAATCTATACACCGGGGGAACCACAAACAAGAAAATTCACATAGTCGCCACGCTTTGGCATACTCCTTGAAAGCCACGCCCAACAGGCACCCGAAAGCGAAAACGACACGCGTAAAAACATTTTCGGGGTTGTGGACATTGCCCGCGTTAGACTATCAGAAACAGTGTTCTGTTTCAACTTGTCTGAAGCGTGGATTCGTGGATTCAGTTTCTAAGTCAAAAGGAACGCCCTGCGTATATTTCAAACCGTCCCCCCGTGTCCTTTTTAATGGAAAAAGCCGCGGAAAGGCGCCTTGCCTTTCCGCGGCTTCACGAGAACGAAGGGTTGCCGATCGCGGTTATTTTTGCGTCAATCGGGTTTCCGGATGTTCATAATCATTTTTGGCATAATCGCGATACTTCGGCGGGACATCGGTGATGGCATCTTTCGCCAACCACTGCAGTTGGCCTTCCATCAGCAGTTTTGCGACCTTGTTATACTTCTTGTTGAAGTTCTTTTTGGCAGTTTTGAAATTCATCTCGATGCGCCGTTTCGCCTCGCAGCAGAACAGGTCCACCAATTCCTGGGGCGTCTGGTCTCCCGGATTGGTGTTCAACAGGCGTTCGGCATAGGAAAGGGCGGCGGACATAACGAACAGGTCCGTGCCGATATCCACGAAATTGCCCAAGATAACCTGTTCAACTTCGAGCTTCGGCCCGTAAAGCGCCATGGTGTGGAAGATCTTCCTGGCCAGCCGCTTGCAGGTTTTTGACGCATACGCCAGATGCGCCTTATTGACGGAATTTAGTTGTTTGACCCCGAAATTGGTAGAGGCGGGCATATAGGTGCTCGGATACCACTTCACATAGAATTTCAGGGCTTTCATAATGAGCCCGATTTTGCCGCCCTGTCCGGGCTTGGGCTTAATAATCGGCATGGCGAGACTGAAGTGTGTATCGAGCGCTTCACGGGCCATGATCAGGTGCATTACCTCGGACGAGCCCTCGAAAATACGGCCAATACGCATATCGCGCAACGCGATCTCAGCGGCGGTCGGTTTTTCGCCACGCTGGTACAGGGACAACGGATTTTCATAGCCTCGACCGCCACGCACCTGAACATAGTCATCCAGGCACTTCCATACATATTCCGAACAAAAATACTTGGCCGCCGCGGCTTCGAGGCGAATGTCAGCGCCCTTATTGTCCGCGAAGGCACACGTCAACGAAACCATGGCCTGCATCGCGAATAAATGCGAGGTGTAATAGGCGATTTTCCTGGAAATGGATTGATGCTTGCCTACGGACTGCCCCCACTGCACGCGTTCGGTGGTCCACTGTTCCATTTCTTTTATGAACATCTTGAGCGCACCGATACCGGCGGCAGGCAAGCCAAGACGGCCTGTGTTGAGGGTAGTCAAGGCAATTTTCAAGCCCATGCCCGGTTTGCCGATTAAATTCTCCACCGGCACCTTGACGTTCTTGAACGTTATCGCACCATTCGCGATCCCGCGTAACCCCATAAACTGGCAGCGGCGGACACGTTCCACGCCCGGGGAATCCATTTCCACCACGAAAGCGGAAATCTGCGGTATTGGCTTGCCGCTCTTGGAGATCTTATCCGGCGTACGGGCCATTACCACAACCAGCGAAGTCTTGGGATCCATTCCATTGGTGCACCACAACTTGTCACCGTTCAGGATGTAATGGGTGCCATCTTCCGACGGTTCCGCACACGTTACCATTTTGGCGGGATCAGAACCTACATCAGGTTCGGTAAGGGCAAACGCGGAGATTTCACCTTTCGCCAGGCGCGGCAGGAATTTTTTCTTTTGTTCTTCCGTGCCGAAAGTCTTCAGGGGTTCGGGAACGCCAATGCTCTGGTGGGCGGAAAGGTAGGTGACTGTGCTTCCACAATAACTGCCCACCATACCGAGCACGCGCGCATAATTGGAAACGCTAAGACCGAGGCCGCCATATTCCTTGGGGATCTTCATCCCGAAAAGGCCGATTTCAGCCAATTTGTCCAGCGCTTCCCGGCTATATTCACCGTCACGGTCCGTTACATACGGATCCACATACGTTTCGAGGACGTCCTTGACCTTGGCGAGTAATTCATCACCAATGGCCTTGTCCTCGGCAGATTGGATCGGGAAGGGATGCATTAAATCCCAGCCGAAAGTGCCTTTAAACATTTCCGCCGTAAAACTCCGATACTCCCATGTAGCATCACGAGCGTCTTCCGCGAGATCCATTGCGATGTCTTTTGCTTTTGTGTCTTCAGCCATGACCGTTAATCCTCATTTTTTGCTAACCTTGGTTTATTTACCTACCGACAAGTATACAGCATTGTAACGGGTTATTACACCCCAATTCCAATTGTCCACATCATAATGTATCAATCTATGAATTGTCAATAAGAAATTATTCCTTCCGGTTCCGGACGGAAATCCATAAACAGGTAGATTTCTGTCAGACTGGCCGATCGTAAAGTCGCGTAGTACCGGCGTAAGGGTCAAACAGGGTTATTCCCTTCGCGTCGAACAAGGCGGTGACGGGCGCTCCTTTACCATCTTCCAGGTAGGCGTGGTTTCGCCGGGCCACTTCCCGGGCGGCGTGAACGATCAGCACGGATAACCGCGCTTCGGACGCGTCAGGATAGGTTCCGGCGAGTTCTTTTAAGGAAGCATTGAGGAATTTCATCTGGGCGATTTTGGCCATGCATGCTACGACACTGTCCACTCCATATCCGCAGTAGGCGTGTGTGCCGTCTTCCCGGAGGACATTGCGGGTCATATGCACATTCGCAGTACGCATGCCGGTGGCATCACTGACGAAACGGAGGCCCCGATACTGGGTATCGGATTCCACCATACCTTTCGTGCCGAAAAGCCGGCTTTCCTGGTTGACGGGCCCTTCAAAACCGTTCGGCAAAATCCAATTATTATGAAAATCGATGCTCATGCCGTTGTCGAACTGCACCTTGACCTGAACGGCATCAAAGGCATCCATACCATATTCTTCACGCAGTTTTTTCTTTTGTCCCACGGCATGCAACGAAACGGGTTTTACCTTGAAGTTGGCAATAAACAGGTCGGTCCAGTGACAACCGACGTAACTAAAGGGGTCGCTTTTCTCGGCCCAGGAACGGAACACCTGCGTGGACACCTCCAGAGGTTCCTCGAGAAGCGCGGTGCCATACAAAGGATCACCGATTTGTTTGGAAATATGATTGCGTATTTGGAGATGGTCAGGGTCATAGCGCTTGTGCATGTCCACGCCCACAAGGCGCCCGTTTTTTTGTGATGCTTCGAGAATCTCATCCGCCTCGTACGCATCCAGCGCCATGGGTTTTTCCGTGATGACGTGCACGCCTGCCTGCAGCGCCGCCAATATGGGAGGCGTATGCAGATGGTCCGGAGTAGCCACCGCAAGAATATCCAGGCCCGGAAAGTCTTTCAGAATATCCAGCCAGGGAGTTTCTCCGTGATAAACGGCAAAATTCATGCCCTGCGCGCTAAAAGCCTTGCGTTGGGCTTCACATGTCGCTTTTGTGCGCGTGCCCAGCGCGACAAACCGTATGTTGATATCCCCCAACTGTCTGGCCAATGTGTCCAGACCAAGGCGCCCCAACCAGGGGAGCAAACCGTTTTTCTCCAATTGGCAGTACGAGCGCAGGTGTACATCGCCCCCGAACATTCCGGCGCCTACCAACGCGATTGAAATCTCTCTATGCATACCATCGTCCCTCCAGAATACACGCCTATTCAGTCAAAGCTGTCGATCTCGACAAAACGACCACGTCAAAGAAATCCCCACTATGCTAAACACCGATTCACCATACCATAGACACCGCGTCCGGTCCAACTGGACCGAACAAAAGGGGTGCCGTTTATTGCCGCCTCGATCCTGTCACCGGCAATGTAGGCAAAAACCATGAAGAACAACCCATATCCATGATGCCTGCTACTGGCGGGTTCATGTCCCTGCAGTGATGCAGAAATTTTTGCACTCTCTTCCCCTCACAGATTTTTGAAAGCATCACGGGTTGCTGTTATTATCACCAATACAAAATACCAACCTCAAGAGGTAGTAACATGAAGATCCATACGATTCTAACGGCGGTCTGCCTTTTTTTACAGATCGCTTCGTTTGCGGAAACGAAAGTACCCCCCTCCTGGCATGTATATATCGGCACCTACACGGGCGGGGAAAGTGAAGGCATATACCTGTTGGAGATGGATACAACGACCGGCGCACTTACCCCCCGCAACCTCGCCGTAAAAATAGAGAATCCTTCCTTTATTGCCGCGCATCCGGACAAGCCTTACCTGTACAGCGTGGGGCAGGGCACCAGCGCTACCGGCCAACAAGAAGGCCTGGTAAGCGCATTCACCAAAGACTCCCAAGACGGGCGTCTGACCTTACTGAACCAGCAACCCACCACCGGCGCCGGTCCCTGCCACATCATCGTGGACCGTGCAGGACGATACGTTCTTGTCGCCAATTACGGCAGCGGCAGCGTCAATGTCCTGCCTGTCAAGGAGGATGGGACGTTAGAAGGGGTGTGCGACTACAAGCAGCATGCCGGGGCCAGCGTGAATCCGCAGCGTCAGGAAGGACCGCACGCGCACTCGGTAACCCTGGATCCGTCCGGAAGTTTTCTGTTTGCCGCGGACCTGGGCCTGGACAAGATAATGATTTATCGTTATGACGAGGTGTCAGGCTGTCTCGAGGCAAATAACCCTTCCTTTGCGGATTTGCCGCCCGGCGCGGGTCCCCGTCATTTCGCATTCCATCCTTCCGGTAATTTTGCCTATGTGGTCAATGAACTCAACAATACGGTAACCGTTTTTAGCTATGACCCGGCAAAGGGTCGCCTGAACCCCGTCCAGACCCTGGGCACCCTGCCGGACACGTTCACGGGCAATAACACGACTGCGGAAATCCGTGTGCATCCCTCAGGCCGTTTTGTTTATGCCTCAAACCGGGGACATGACAGCATTGCCTGTTTTTCGGTGGAGGAATCAACGGGCAGGCTGAATTGCCTGGGGCAGACTCCTACGGGCGGAAAGGTTCCCCGTAATTTCAACATCAGCCCGGACGGTCGATTCCTCCTGGCGGCAAACCAGGAATCAAGCACTCTTGTCGTATTCCCGATCGATACAAATACCGGCGTCCCGGGGGAGGCCAGCAGTTCGGCTGATGTTCCCGCCCCGGTATGCATCCTGTTCGGCGCCCTGTGATCTTTTCCCGAAGTGCGCCGGGGATTTGCGCTGTTCTTTTGTTTTTGCTATACTAACCTTGTTGAAAGCGTTTATCTTAATCGCACTGCTGGTCGGAGACAGCCGGTGGCCGAAAGGCCTTAATATCCTGCCGAGACCGCGGACGGAGTTTTGAAAAGATTTAAAACCATCCTGCCCGCGCCGTCATCCAGACAGCGTGGGCGTTTTATTTCGCCCCGCGCCCGATAGGCAGATGCACCTGATCGAAAGGAGGTGAATTTTTTTGCCTACTCCGGAAAAAGAACAAATCGTTGCTGAAATCAAAGAGAATATCAGCAGCAGCGACGTGGCCATCATGACCCAGTATGTGGGAATGAACGTTGCCCAGGCGACAGAACTGCGCAAGCAGCTGCGCGAGGCCGGATCAAAGTTCAAGGTTTACAAGAATACCCTCGCCCGGCTGGCCCTGCAGGAGCTCGGTCTTGAATCCGCCGCTGACATGATGGAAGGTCCCACTTCATGGGCCTTCTGCAAGGATCCTGTCGCACCGGCCAAGATTATAAAAGGGTTCTCCAAAGAAGTGGAATTCGTTGTCATGCGCGGCGGCATCCTCACCGGCTCGGTGGTGACCGCGGCCCAGCTGAGCGCTTTGGCCGATTTGCCTTCACGCGAACAGCTGATCGCGCAGGTTGTCGGTACGATTGCCATGCCGCTTCGCAACACGCTCGGTGTGCTTAACGCGCTCCCGCGCAACCTGGTCAACGTACTTGATCAGATTCGTAAACAGAAAGAAGAGGCGCCGGCCGCATAAGCATGGCCAGCGCAGATTATGTAAATCAACCACATCAGCCGGCTATCGGCGCCGGAAAAGAATAAAAGGAATTCAAGAATGTCTGAAAAACTCGATACGATTATCAACAGCATAGCGGACCTCACCGTGCTGGAACTCAGCGAATTGGTTAAAGCCCTCGAAGACAAGTTTGGCGTGACGGCCGCCGCCCCGATGATGATGGGCGCCATGCCGGCAGCAGGCGGTGATGCGGCTGCGGCTGCGGAAGAGCCGACTGAGTTCGACGTCATCCTCAAAGACTTCGGCTCCCAGAAGATTGGCGTCATCAAGATCGTCAAGGACAAGACCGGTCTTGGACTGAAGGAAGCCAAGGAACTGGTAGACAAAGCCCCGTCCACCATAAAAGAAAAAGTCACCAAAGACGAGGCGGATAAACTGCGCGCCGCCCTCGAAGAAGCCGGCGCCACTATCGAAGTCAAAGGCGTATAATACAATCCCGTTGTATGATGAATCACCGTCCCCGGTTCGCCGGGGACGTTTTTTTATTTGTTTGTTCGCCCAAGCCCTCCTTTCGTCTCATGGAGATAGTAAAGCGTCCATTATTTCGCCCGCAGGTAATTTTTTAATTCTGAAGATAGAGGACCCATATTAATCTCCAAAAAACTTCTTGACATTTTGGATGAAATAGTGTATTACAGATATGTCATGGACGGTATCGGTTTCAGGTTTACAGTGCTTAGAACAGACAACTTGCACGTGAAATAACAGGGAGGTAGGTTCATGCGCGCAGTATTCTCGCAT